>Ga0209930_1000523_pt1 | contig 90492 bp, 101 predicted proteins | sample ThiBiot_500_biof_2_FD_183948 | JGI IMG/M metagenome (GOLD analysis project Ga0209930, IMG submission 183948) | Wastewater bioreactor microbial communities from Cape Town, South Africa - Thiocy_cont_500_biof (SPAdes) | ecosystem: Engineered > Bioreactor > Thiocyanate-remediating >...
TGGATCATTTAAATGACAAAAGTTTATATCTATCCTTTATTAATGTGTGCCAACGTCTCAACCGAATCATTTATTCTTCCCAACGATACCAGGTAAATCATTACATCTTCTTAGTTTCTCTAACAAAGTAAAGTAACACAATAATAGCGTCATAAAACAATAACTAACAGTTTACACGATGTATATAATTTCAAAGCAGATGATCAGTCATCGTAACTTCAAAATAATGATTGAACTTTTTGAAGTATAAAGCTTCACAAACCACATGATACATGTATACAAAGTATTACTACAAAATCTAGTCGAGAATCCTTTATCTTCATTATGTGAACCAGAAAATAGTTTATCTTCTATCCCTCGCTCCTAGAAATTCCTTTATAATTTCATTATTAGTGATTTTCTATTCACTTTTAATGCTCAACAACGTAAGTCCTGATAAACGATCTTGCCCATAACCGACCGAGCGCGTTCAGAATAGAGAAGGTCCAAAGTTTTTCCGGAAACAATAGTAGTAGTCCATGTTGTTGTTTTCAAATTGGAGACATATCACTTTTTATTTGTTAAAACATGTTTTGGCGTGAGCATACTTAAAAGATAGTTTATTACTTTTTTCAAACAATTAAACACTTCATTGCGTTTTGTGTTTTGCTGTTTTTTTGACAGCACACATAAAAGGATCATAGATGTGCGAGAATTTATCAAAATATAGCACACAAACATAGAATCAATTGTACTTAACAAAATGAGCAAATATGAAAAAACTAAGTAAAACCAATAAAGAGAATTCTGCTTGCGATCCTCTTGTTTTGTTAGTAAAAAAGATTCTACCAAGTTTAGATAAGGATTCTGCTTAGCTATCGTTTTGTTTTGTTGGTAAGAAAACTATCAAGTTTGTAATACAAATATACTTGTGCTTGAAACAGATTCGAATTTGCCAAACAAGTTGGCTTAATTTCTCTATGCCCAAATTCCTGAGGATTGAGTTCATTATGGCTGAAATTCCTTGCGCTGTTCAGAAGATAAAATTTTCACGTTTGATTATTGGAAATAAATTGAGAATACATGCTATTCCTGAATCAAAATATGCATAGGTCGATGTTTGAATGATATAATTCCAGACGAAATTCCAGAAATTTGAAGCGATTCCGGAATATCTAGGAACTCATTTCTGGGACAGAACTGATTCCTCCGATGTGCAACATTGTGGAATAAGATGATTGCTCAGTAAATTCTGACTAAATATTTGTTCCAATCAAATAATTCCAATCCCTCTTTATTGATATTTTTGCTAGTAGAGATCCAACAAAGAAAATAAGCGAGTTGACTAGACACCAACTAATGGCTGTCTCAATCGATATGCTCCAAATTTATAGAATAGCATCAGAAGCAGAAAAGTCTTTAATTTCACGTAATCGCAATATTCTATACGAATTTTTTTTCAGAAAGGTGACCTTCTTCAAGTCTAATGGGTTCATCAACTATGATTTTGCCCTATTATATTTAATAAGTGAGTTTTAATTCATTCTAGATATAACTCAGATAAAATCTAATAATATCATCAAAGTCAAATTAAGGTACTGGAGCGAAAAAAAGAAACGAACCATTGGTAAATATGCGAATGTTGAAAAAAGACTGAATAACGTTTAAGATGTCACTGACCATTTGTATGAATTATCTTTTTAAAAAATTTGTCTCGTTGCTGACTGATCAGCAAATATCGAATATAGGTACAACTGCTAATTACATTATGTTCAAAAAAAATACAAAGTGAATCCCTTTTTTGGTGTGGCAACTGCCATACCATGCCATCACGTCGGCCCGCGACTGCTACGGTAATAGTTAGATATTCCAAAAATCGATGTAATTTCGAACTTCAATATTTTAAAAAATTATTTGTGATAAAAAATTCATCAAGATTTTAGCAGGTTTTACAAAATGCGCGTAGTTGTTGTTTAAAAAGTAGTCTAATAATTTCTTGTGTCTTTGTGAAAGCTTTCAGTGTGATATACAAATGACTTTTGGCAAGTGATAATGCTTGTACTTAAAAGACAATTGAAAATGGAAATCATGGTACATTCTTTTTTTATTATTTCAAAACCTGGGAAATTCATGACAAGAACGTGAATTTTTAATAGAATCCTATGTAGAACCATGAGTGATTTCTTATTTGAAATATTTTTCAATAATTAAAATAGATCATTTTATACGTACTTCCTCTGACTACAATTCTATTTTCAATATGACAAATTGTTTGTATTTAAACAGGTGATGAACTAAGGATTTATGCAATAATCAAGCAAACCTCTGTTCAAGTAACAGTTAGTTTCGAATCAGAGGATCCTGTATGTGTTCGAATATCAGTCTCAGCTGAATCCTAATGAGTACGCTTGATAATTAATGCCAATTATAAATAAAAGAATCTTAATTGGAATTTGCTGGTTTCCTTCCAGGAATAAGTTCTTAGATCGCGTAAGTTGATTCTTTTCAAGATCGTGATCGGATCTTGACAAATTCAAAAGCTGTTTCAATAATAATTCTGATTACAAAACTAGCCAGGATCGTATTCAAGACTTAATGAAATATCCTTGCAATTTTTTTCTTTGAAGGATCCAGAAAAAGTCTTAGCAAGATCCTATAAGCGTGCGAGCTATCATTTTCTACTTCTTCAGTGACCACTTTCTATAGGAATTTGTCATGATCTTGGTCGGTTCTTGAAGAATTCTTGTCCATATCTTAGTTGATACTATCGAAAAAATCCTGACAGGAGTTCTTTAGCAAATCTTGATAGATTCTCGACAGGATCCTGTTATATGATCTTTTCAAAATTCATTCAAAAATCTTGTTAAGATCCGACATGAACCTCGAGAGGGTTATGATTTATCGATCAAAATTCTAATCTGGCCAAGAACCATGAAAAATCTGGAACAGGATCCAGTATTTTTCTCGATTATTCTGCGATTAGGATCCTAGAAGAATTAAATCCATATCCTAATCAAAACTTGGCAAGAACTTGAATGAGGATCTGGTCAGGATATCAGTTAAGATTCTCAGTTAAACTTGACAGAATCCTATTAGTTGAGGATCCTGAATGATCCGTGCATGAATTCAACAACAATGATCAGGATTGAGACTAGGGCGACTGCAATTGTCAAACATTTTGAAAACCAAAAGAAATAAATCCAATGCTATTTTCTTCCCGCACTAAACACCTTACTTTCTCCTCCTGATAAACAAAAGCTCATGAATGTGACCACGTCTTTTTCAGTGTAAGTTTTTTTCTTTCCTTCTCCAAACGTTTATTGATATGTTATGCATTCACTACAAGTGTAGCTAACATATTCGTAAACCAACCGACTGGAAAAACAAATCATCTCAATTGACATCAAAAGCAAACAATTGATGCTATATTTGTGATGATACATCTGTTTTTCTCAAATAAACAACCCAATCGGTTATTTTGTGCAAAAAATATCTCGAAGCACATTAGTATCCAGACTGAACAATGCATTAAATTAGACATCAAATAATCATTCTACTTAAGCCATTCGAGGATTAGGATGAAACGTCGATCTTGAGCAATTAAATATACAATACAGCTAAACGTTTGAGTAACAGTCGTATAACTCAACAATCAAAATTCATTCATCCGACATCAGCAAATTGCCTCACAGCTCTCAAAACAAGATACATCTTCTGAGACACACTCTCTATTCGGGACTCATCATGCACATCTATACTTACCACAGACTCCTTCATATAGCTTGCACATACACTCACTACATCTACCAGTCAAATCAGAAGCGTTACTTTCTCGCCTAACTAATAACACAGATGCATACGCAGAGACCCATCCTTTGTCCGACTAGGCGACATTTCATCATCTTCTTCGTCATTCGTTCATACCTGTATCTTTCATACAGACAATCACTACACTCGACCTCAATGACAGCCAAATTGGAGCTCGAGGTGCGCAGTATTTGGGTGAAGCATTACGACACAATACAGTGAGATCCTCACTCCTTCCTGTTTTTATCATCATCTCATTCCTATCTCTTTCATACAGACGCTCACCACACTCAACCTGTGGTACAATCAAATCGGAGCTCAAGGTGCACAATATTTGTGTGAAGCATTGCGACACAATACAGTGAGATCGACACTCCTTCATGTGTTTACCATCATCTCATTCCTATCTCTTTCATACAGACACTCACTGCACTTGACCTTAACAAAAATCAAATCGGAGCTCAAGGTGCACAATATTTGGGTAAAACATTACGACACAATACAGTGAGATCAACAATCCTTCATATTTTTACCATCATCTCATTCCTGTCTCTTTCATACAGACAATCACTACACTCGACCTTAAAAACAATCAAATCGGAGCTCAAGCTACACAATATTTGTGTGAAGCATTGCGACACAATACAGTGAGATCAACACTTCTTCATGTTTTTACCATCATCTCATTCCTGTCTCTTTCATACAGACACTCACTACACTCCACCTTAACGACAATCAAATCGGAGCTCAAGGTGCACAATATTTGGGTGAAGCATTACGACACAATACAGTGAGATCAACAATCCTTCGTGTTTTTACCATCATCTCACTCCTGTCTCTTTCATACAGACACTCACTACACTCGACCTTCAAGGCAATCAAATCGGAGCTCCAGGTGCACAATATTTAGGTGAAGCATTGCGACACAATACAGTGAGATCAACACTTCTTCATGTTTTTACCATCATCTCATTCCTGTCTCTTTCATACAGACACTCACTACACTCGACCTTAACCGCAATCAAATCGGAGCTCCAGGTGCACAATATTTGGGTAAAGCATTACGACACAATACAGTGAGATCAACAATCCTTCATATTTTTACCATCATCTCATTCCTATCTCTTTCATACAGACACTCACTACACTCGACCTTAACAACAATCAAATCGGAGCTCCAGGTGCACAATATTTGGGTAAAGCATTACGACACAATACAGTGAGATCAACAATCCTTCATATTTTTACCATCATTTCATTCCTATCTCTTTCATACAGACGCTCACCATACTCAACCTGTGGTACAATCAAATCGGAGGTCAAGGTGCACAATATTTGTGTGAAGCATTGCGACACAATACAGTGAGATCCTCACTCCTTCCGGTTTTTATCATCATCTCATTCCTATCTCTTTCATACAGACACTCACTACACTCGACCTTAACAACAATCAAATCGGAGCTCCAGGTGCACAATATTTGGGTGAAGCATTACGACACAATACAGTGAGATCCTCACTCCTTCATGTTTTTACCATCATCACATTCCTGTCTCTTTTATATAGACACTCACTACACTCGACCTTAAAGGCAATCAAATCGGAGCTCAAGGTGCACAATATTTCGGTAAAGCATTACGACACAATACAGTGAGATCAACAATCCTTCATGTTTTTACCATCATCTCATTCCTGTCTCTTTCATATAGACACTCACTACACTCGACCTTAAAGGCAGTCGAATCGGAGCTGAAGGTGCACAATATTTGTGTGAAGCATTACGACACAATACAGTGAGATCAACACTTCTTCATGTTTTTAACATCATCTCATTCCTGTCTCTTTCATACAGACACTCACTACACTCGACCTTAACGATAATCGAATCGGAGCTGAAGGTGCACAATATTTAGGTGAAGCATTGCGACACAATACAGTGAGATCATCACTTCTTCATGTTTTTACCATCATCTCATTCCTGTCTCTTTCATATAGACACTCACTACACTCCACCTTAACGACAATCAAATCGGAGATCAAGGTGCACAATATTTGGGTGAAGCATTACGACACAATACAGTGAGATCAGCACTCCTTCCGGTTTTTATCATCATCTCATTCCTGTCTCTTTCATATAGACACTCACTACACTCCACCTTAACAACAATGAAATCGGAGCTCATGGTACACGATATTTGTGTGAAGCATTGCGACACAATATAGTGAGATCGACACTCCTTCATGTTTTTACCATCATCTCATTCCTATCTCTTTCATATAGACACTCACTACACTGAAGCTTAACGATAATCGAATCGGAGCTCAAGGTACACAATATTTGTGTGAAGCATTGCGACACAATACAGTGAGATCAACACTTCTTCATGTTTTTACCATCATCTCATTCCTGTCTTTTTCATACAGACACTCACTGTACTGTACCTTAACGACAATCAAATCGGAGCTCCAGGTGCACAATATTTGTGTGAAGCATTACGGCACAATACAGTGAGATCAACAATCCTTCGTGTTTTTACCATCATCTCATTCCTGTCTCTTTCATATAGACACTCACTACACTCGACCTTAGCGACAATCAAATCGGAGCTCAAGGTGCTCAATATTTGGGTGAAGCATTGCGACACAATACAGTAAGATCATCATTCCTTCATGTTTTTACCATCATCTGATTCCTGTCTCTTTCATGCAGACACTCATTACACTCTACGTTAACCGCAATCAAATCAGAGCTCAAGATGCACAATATTTCGAGCGCCTGAAGAAGACAAACAGCCGTCTCACAGTGTCTTGGCGTTGAAGGCTAGATTTCAATTTTCTAGTTTAAGATTAATGACGAATAGGTGGAAGTGGAGGGATATTCATAATTATGCTCTTGTGTGCGTTTGTTGCATTTCATCGTAATAAATGATAATATTAATATTTTGGGTACAGATTGCTTGATTAATTTGAAATTTTTTGACAGTTACATTCACTTTGATTGCATGAAATGAAAACCGCTTGCAGTTGTCATTTTGTGTATTTATTTTATCCATTGAGTTTTGAATAAAAGTGTATTTCTGTGAGATTTAATTGAAATCGTACTTTAGAGATAGTGAACGTATGGTAGATGGACGATATCTAGCGTGTAGGAAGTGGGATATGAAAACGTTTGCACATGATGTATTATTTAAGATTTTGATTTGTTTTCCGAATTATTAGGTTCGAATTTGAGAAAATGTATGATGAACACGTAAAAAGTTCTTAAAACTGAGAAAATATTGGGATTTCAGTGTTTGAGCACGAAACACTCGTGAGAATAGATCGAAGTATCGATAAAGAAGATAAATACTCTTAATACCAATATTATGGTTATTATTCCGATGTATTTGAATTCACACTCGTATTTCGCGTTGAAATTTAAATAGTTGGTCAGCGCAATCGCTTCTGCATTAAAAGTGTGAAACAGGAACTGATTGGGAAGTTTGGAAAATACTAATTAAGACGAAGTTTCTAATTGATGTGTAGGACTAATTTATTTTGTGAGTATGTTAATCGAATGTTGACTGTAAATGAAAATTAAGTTATAAAATAGGTTTAGATCACTGAAATAGATACATTAGTTATCAAATTATGTCTGTAATGTTGGCAATTCTGGAATGCTAGTAACACCTGTAATAGTAGTTCGGTTTCTGATATTACCTATATCTTTTATGTGGGTGACGTCTGTGAGAAGGGGATCCAAATTTTCTACCATTATACTTTTACACTCCCTTTCTGTTCGTATTTCACAAAATCTTTGTTTAAACATGTCATATTAGCTTCACGACTGATCTTTTGAGCCTGCAGCTGATAAACCCCCTCCCAAAATAGAAGACCTCCATATATTAGAAGACCCTACTAAAATTCATGATGTATTAGTCGTATTAGAAGACCTGGATCACCATTACGATTCAAAAATCAACTTCTTCGATTTTTTCTCTATGATGAAAAAGCAAGTTTTCTGTTGTCTACAGGCGTTTTTTCTTGTCGGTGTTTGATTCAGATGAATCGAAATATTTAAAGATGAGAAGAAATGCTCATTGTAGTCATTTATCAAAAGAACATTTATATGGTATATAAGACATATATAAGCGTCATCTGATCGAATTTATGTCGTTCTCAGAGTACTATGCATATCTATGTATAACAGCCAATTGGCGCGTCTCGGCTTGTTTGTTCATTCGTTATACGAGCAATTTTATCATTTAATATTGATTTACGAATTCCAATTTCGTTGGTTAATCAAAATATGGAACGAGCTCAAATTAAAAATACAATTCAACAACAAAAATTTTATTTTAGAAAAAATATTTTTCAAGATCAAATTTTTGAAATGACAATGGATGAAATTATTAATGGTTCAGTAAGATAAATAAATGATCTTTTCTTTTTCTATTCAATTTATTTGTTTAGAATGATTTTATTGGTTTAAAATCTTTAGTTGTTTATTATTTAAATGCATTTGAAGATATTCAAATATCAACAAGAGAAATAATTGATAATTATCTTCAATTTATTTCACAACGTGCAAAAGGTTTGTTTTTTTCATTTATAAATAATATTGAAAATAATTATAATTAAGGAATATTATTAACAAATGCAATGTGGATGAGAGAATTTGTTTTGAATCATTCATTGTATCAACATGATTCTCGTGTTAATGATCGAATTTAATATGATTTAATGTGGAAAATACAACAAATATCAAATAATGAACAAACAAATAATTCATTTCGACGATCATTGAATACAAAACTCGATCAATTGAAATATTAGTTTTTTTTATTGATTGTTTTTACTTTGAATAAAACAAACACTATCTCCTTTTATATGTTAAATCATTTATTTTCAACTGTATATGGAGATAAAAAGAACGTATAACTTCAAATAGAAGTTTTTCAGTAAGATATCGATGACTGTCACTTGTTATCAATATGCAACCGAATGTGTATTGGCGACAACTAATGGTTATTTCTTCATTCGTTTTCCGATTAAAATTGATGGAACTATCTCATTTTATTTGATGTTGGTTCTTTGTAGTTACAAATATTGGACTGAAAAGATAGTTTTATTTTATAATTGTATATCATCAATTGACAATTGCGTTTAAAGTTAATCATTCTTTGTGTGGATATAAAGTATTCGAAGTTAGGGTTTTTCCGAAAAGAAAAAGCATTGTTTTCTACATTGATCAACACTCTCACCCCTGAAAAAACAAAAAGAACTTCAATAAGAACTTCAGACAGTCAGTCTGCTGATAAAAGATGACAGTGAGCGATTACAAACAGTAGTGAAAAGCAAAACGCAAATCGATCAGTGAACAATTATCCACTGTTACTGAGCAATTGATATAAATTCGAAAAAAAAGAAGAAAAGAGTTTCAGCAATATCATAAACGACAGAAAAAAAACAAATACTTCAACCGATATCTTTGTTTGAAACCAAAGATTTCGAACTTTTTTTTACTGTATGATAGAAGACTATTTACGAAAAAACGAAATTGCTTATTTTCTGACAAAATCTTGTATCTTCTATTCGGTTTTTGTTAAATTTAAACATATAAATATGCACAAAGAGTCACAATAAATAGAATATCGAGTCATGTTTCTTTTTCTATCATTATTTTTCGAAAGTTCCAACAAGTTTTTTTTGTTTATCGTACCAATATCAGAACTATCCGCTATTTATAACACTAAAAAAATGCGCTGCGAAATTTAAACTACGAAGTTTTGTCACTAAAATTGTATCCTATACATTTCCTATATATGTGCGGAGTATCCTATAAAAAAACGACTTTAAATTCCTATATATTCCTATATTTTCATAAAGTATCGCTGCGGGGCCAGGATGTAACCATTTGTTGTCGAATGAAATCGACTGAAAAAGAAAACCATGGTGACAAAAGATTATATACCGACAATAAATCTTAAATCCGAACCTCATAAAAACGGACAGCTTTATTGTGTTGTTGTTTTTTTTATGAGTACAACTAAAACTATAATTTTTGACATGTAATTACGACTATATGTTTTCTTTAATGGCTCATTTATTAAAAATAATTCAATGATTTGATATTCGACTTTGTACATAATTAAGAAGAGAGAGAGAGAAAAAGGTCATTTGCAATTATCAAAGTTGAAAACAAAATTTTCTTGTTTTGTAATTAAACAAGAATACGCTCAATTACTTCCATTTATAGTTGAAATCATGTTTTAGTCTCGAGACATCGAAGGTTTTTTTTCTTCTTTTCTTAATTTACTACAGTTTAGAAACGACACGAAATGACTGTATCTACGTCAAAATAACTTCAACTCATTGAAATCTTAGATACAATTTCGATATATATTAATATTTACTTTGGGATATTTATTTATTTTTATTTGTTCTTGCTTCATTCGTAGTCAATATGATCTCATTAACCTTCGGTCTATGCACACGTATTCTCGCTGGTTGGAATCTCGATTTATGTTTGTTTGTCGAACGATTGCAACAATGTGTTCGATTTCTGCAAGTGGTAGAAATGATTTTCGCGGTGCACTCAATAGGTCACTGAGATCGATTTGTCGGGTCATATTTTGTAAATAAATCAAAGAAAACAATAACTCCTCCGCGATTATCTACTTTTAACTATATGAACGTCAGAGAAAATCTCTAGAGGAAATTCATTCTGATGAAAAAGAAAAAGAAAACATCTACCTATACATTTTTATTTTTATCTTTGCTCTCATGTTGTCGGAATATTAAGTACGAAAATCTACTTTCTTTCTTCTTGATATATTTAATATCGATTAGCAAAGTTTGCTGTCTTTGATATCCACTATTTCATACCGGTATTGAGCTTCAATTGTTTGCTATTTATTAATGAAATATTTTCCTGTCGAATAAATCTTAAGAAAAGAGGACAAAGTTAACATTGTCCTATTTTGTACTTAATCATTTTGATGAGACTCAACTAGATCGTTTACATGTCCGCAATGTTCAATGATGATTCGGTTGTTTTACTATTAAACGAACTCTCGAAACAGTCGAATCGATATCTATCAATATTTATTCTTTTATTTGGAACTATTGGAAATCTTTTGAATTGTCTCGTTCTTTCACAACCATCACTTCGAACAAATCCGTGTGCATTTCTTTTTCTTGCTTCATCAATAGCCAACATGATTTCATTAATCTTCGGCTTAAGTACACGTATTCTCGCTGGTTGGAACCTCGATTTAACAAGCACAAATAGTATACTTTGCAAGTCTCGTGTATATATCATGTTCGTTTCTCGAACGATTGCATTTTGGCTAATCGCCTTAGCAACAATCGATCGATGGTGTTCATCGTGCATTCAGCATCAACGTCGACGAATGAGCTCATTGCGAAACGCCCATCGGGGTACATTCATCATTGTCATTCTTTCAAGTCTATTTTATTGTCAAGTTATTTACTGTTATGAATCAAATATTCTCCAAATACCACTTGCATGCTACGGTCGAAATCGTTTCTGTCGTTTTCTAACGGATTTTACATACGCAATTATCACTGTTTTATGTCCAATTATGATTATGTCTATTTTGGGTATTTTAACAATAATAAATATTCGTCAGACATATGCAATTATACTTTCGAAGAGTAAATTATCGAAGGAATATCAACGTCATCGTGGAACATTGAGTATGACACGCACGCAACGTGAACGATGGAAGAAAATCGATCGTTATTTACGGCATGTTCTTTTTCGACAGATCATTCTGCAGATGATTTTTACTTTACCACAAGTTATTGAAAAACTTTACACGACAATTACAATCCATCAAATGAAATCACCTATACAAATAGCTATGGATCGATTTATTTATAATTGTGTTTTATTATTAACGTATGTTGCGAGTGGAATGCCGTTTTATATTTATACACTTAGTGGTGGAAGCATATTTCGAACGACATTTGTAAATCTCGTTCGACGATGTTCAAATCAATTTTCTTGTATATAAAACGAATAAATTCAGCAAGTGTCCTAACACGGTACAAATACATTTTTTTCTCATCCACCTAAATCTCCGTAAGTTGCCGTTGATTTTCTTTGCTTTGACTTGACTTTTGTTCATAGTCGTTATTTCGAGTATCCACAACATACGATCTTTGCTCGAATTGTCAATTTAACTGCGATGTTGGTTTGTGTCGCATTTTTTACAATGGAATTTTGTAATTCAATTAACTGATTAAGATATTGGCTTGGATACGAGTGCAGTGTTCTCAATTCGAATATTAAGATTTTCTCGGTTGTTTAAAATTGATTGATAATCAAAATCGAAACATTCGAAAATGGGCTTTTTCTCTGTCAAAAATCGAATCTGTGAATAATAAATGTTTTTTCTCTTGATTTTACCGATAAATTTGTGATTTTTATCAGTTAAAAAGGCGAATAATATGCGAGCAAATACAAAGGATATGACATTGATACACGTCATGTTTTTTTTCTGAATCATTGATGTCATACGACAGAACGTATAAATATAGTTGTTCTTCGTATTAGTTGAAATTTAAAACGAAAATGCCTTCACATTCAGTCGCTGCGGCTTTAAAAGCTTTTGCACATGACGACTTATATGAAAAAGAAGGAAGTTATGATGTAATCATTCGATTTCATTCAGCAACAGTAAGACAAATTCTAAAAATGAATAAATTTACATAGTTTGAAATACGTAGAATTTACCAAGATCAGATATTATTGGATATGCAGACCCGTATTTTATCGCCAAAATTGATGGTCAAATATCCTATACGTACGAATGAACAAATTCTTTTCTGATTCAAATATTCTTTATAAATGATATTTTCTAGATCGAATATCATTCGAAATACATCAGCACCTGAATGGGAAAATGAAGAATGGATCGTTCGAAACATACCTCAACAAGCTAAGCTTACTGTTCAAATCTTTGATAAAGACGATGAAAAACCAGTCGATGATTACATCGGACGATTTGTTATTAAAGATCTCATTGATTCAACTCCTCCGCCGAAAGGTTATAAAATCCTTGGTGCATTCGGTCAAAACAACGGTCGATTTCATCTCTCAATTCAATCACAACCATCAACGGAACACACTCGACAATTACCTCGGTATACATTCGATGGTCCATGTCGATATTTTTGTCATAATTCTCTAGTTGTCGGTCGTTTGACAATGCTCAATCAAAATTGCGTTTATTCAACATGGAAAATTGAAATCAAAAGAATCTCTGTATTCTTTCCGGAATATGAACGACAGCATTGGAATAAACACTATAAAGCTGCTCGAATGATTTTCAGTGGTTCGCCATTATCAATCGCATCACAAAATACAATCAAACTTGCGCATAAAGCGTTGTACGAACGAACATTAAAACACAATGAAAACGGTCGACTAGAATCAGCTGACGATCTCTGGAAACATATCTTCACCGATAAATTAACGAAGAGAATTCGACCTTGTGTTTATACGTATATTATCGATGATCATACATGGAGATTTAGTCAAACAGGACGAAAGTTTTTCACTGATTTTGCTAGTAAACATGCGTTGCTTGCCAATTGTTCGAAATATGTTCGATATGCTGGAGAATTTCATCCTCGACCAAAATACGGTTGGAATCGATGTGATGATGAATGGGAACTCGTTTTCGATAATGGTTCAGGTACCTATGCGCCAAGTGCTGATTTGCTAGAGAATTTAAAACAATTACTATCATTTAATTTTCCTGACTTGAATATTGTGACGTATGCTTATGACGATCCACGATTGAAACAAAGCATGGAAGAATTAAAAATCATCATGGAAGAATACCAACATATCATGCCTACAATCGATAAACTCGTATCATATTTTCCTCTTTCGTTTGAGCCTATAGATACTGAAGATAGCACAGATTTGTAATTATGCTAAAAAATAATAAATCATGAGTACGATGTGTCATTTGATTTGAAAACGCCCGTCATTCTTTTTTCGTTTATGATATCAAGGATGAATCACGATAAAGAGGAACGACAAAAAAAATGAATGTACTATTTTATTTAATGTATTACAAATGAAGTGATTGGTTACATTAACGACAAAATTTCAATGTCATTACCCACTGTTTCATCTGGATTGAAAAACATCATCCCTGAGACAACGTTTTTAACCAAATTCGAACCATTGGAAAGATACGATGTATTTATTCGATTTCTTTCTGCAGAAGGTTTACCAAAAACAGACATCATTGGACACAGTGATCCGTATTTTATTGCAAGTATCGACAAAAAAATAACCTACACGTAAATCGATCGATCGATCGATGTTTATTTCTATAAACTTCCTATTTTTCTTTTCGTAAATTTTAGTTCAACAATAATTTCAAATACCGGCGCACCGGTATGGAAAGATGAAGAATGGATCGTTCGAAATATTCCGAACGATGCCAAATTATTCATTGTTCTATTTGATAAAGACGATGAGAAACCTCTCGATGATCATATTGGTCAATTTGAACTCGATAAAATAATCAATTATCAACCACCAACACAGGGTCATACAATAAGAAACTTTCTCGGCCACGAAAAAGGCCATTTTCATCTATCAATTCATTCGCAACCATCAACTGACGAAACAAAAGAACTACCTGCATATACATTCGATGGTCCATGCCGATATTTCTGTCATAGTTCGATTGCTGTCGGTCGTTTGACAAGGTTCAAAGCTGATTGCGCATATTTAACATGGAAAATCCAAATCAAAAGAATTTCTGTCTTTTTTCCGCCCTACCAACGTCAACATTGGAATACGAAATACGATAAAGCTAAAGCTATTTTCAGTAATTGTCCAACTAGTTTACTTTCACGATTAGCTCTCAAAGCAGCACATAAGGCATTGTACGAACGAACATTAAAGAATAGCGAACACGGTCGAGTTGAAACGTCTGATGATCTTTGGAAACATGTCTTTACCGATAAATTGACAGATCAAATCCGACCTTGTGTTTATACGTATATTATCGATGATCATACATGGAGATTTAGTCAAACAGGTCATCAAATTTTCAAGGACATCGCTAGTAAACATGCATTATTAGCTAATGGATCGGAATATGTTCTCTATGCGGGCGAATTTCATCCTCGACCAAAATACGGTTGGGATCGATGTGATGATGAATGGGAACTCGTTATTGATAATGGTTCGGGCACGTACTCGCCGAGTGCTGATTTATTAGAGAATTTGAAACAGTTATTAGTTTTCAATTTTCCTGGCTTGAATATTGTTACATACGATTATAAAGATCCGAAATTGAAAGAAAGTACGGAGCAATTGAAAGAATTCAGAAAGCAAAATAAAACATCATTAGCAGTTGGACATCTCTGTGTTACTCCGCTCGCAGAATCATGAAATCAACAATTTGTTGTTCATTTTTTTGTATATGACATTGATTCTGGAGTTAATGTACCAAAATAAAGGATTGTTTTTTTTCTTGTTTACATGCTTGCTTGACGCGAATCAGACTTTGTCCTTACTCAACTTTCGATAGAGTGCTTTCGTTTTCTTGGACCTCTATCGGAAAACCCGACGCTAGAATATCCGTTTGTGTCTTCAATCTTTTGATACAAATGGTTTCACATTTCGTTATCGTTACTAGTTTTATCTATTGATGTGAGTTCATGTCACATCGACTAGTAGTGACTACGAAGAGCTCAAGGTTAATGTTCCGAGCATATTTTCCTCTTTTCTTTCGAAGTCTTTTTATATGAGAACACAATTTTTTTTTCTTCTTCTTCGCCTATACCAGTGTCTTGCGCGTCTATTTTTTTTCTTTCGTTCTATCATTCTTTTTCCACTCGCCGTATATTTTTTTTGTCAGACGCACTCATTTCGCCGACGATATTACAGAAACACACTCGTAATTTCTTCGTCCAACGATTGCTCGGTACAAACTAGGTCATTTTTCTGTAGGATAGACTTTTTTATTGAGTAAATTCGATTTGTTTTAAAGACAAAATAGAAGATAGACCTTCTGTATTTGAGTTCGTTTTTTTTCGTTGTTCTGTACTTTTATCGATTGAAAGGGTCGTTGTTTTTCTTTTCATGCGAAAAGTATACACAACCTGCGCATTCAAGGTTTACTAAACACGTACGTATATATAACCGGTATATTTTCCTTTCAGATAAATTGCAAAGATGATGAAAGCTGCTGTTGTTACAGAATTTAAAAAACCACTCGAAATCAAAGAAGTACCAATACCAAAACCAGGTCCCAACGATGTCCTAGTCAAGCACATCGCTTGCGGTGTCTGTCATACTGATTTACACGCTGCTCATGGAGGTTAGACAAGAATTTTCTTTTGTTTTTCATTGACAAAATGTCGTTTTTTTGAATAGATTGGGATGTTAAACCTCAATTACCACGTATTCCAGGACACGAAGGTGTCGGTGAAATAGTAGAATTAGGCTCAATGGTTGCAGATCACTTGAAAAAAGGCGACATCGTCGGTATTCCTTGGTTACATGCCAGTTGTCTTCATTGCGAATTTTGTTTAACCGGCCGTGAAACTCTCTGCAAACAACAAATCAACTCGGGCTATTCATGCGATGGTTCATTCGGTGAATATGCTTTAATGGACGCAAATTTCGCTGTTAAACTACCAGACGGTATGGATCCATACACATCAGCGCCACTCTATTGTGCTGGTGTAACTGTTTACAAAGCCCTAAAAGTCTCTCAAGTCAAACCAGGTCAATGGGTATCGATAGTTGGCGTTGGTGGTCTTGGTTAGTAAAAGAAAAGCGACAAATACGTCTTTTGTAAATTTGATTTCTTTGTTTTTTTCTAGGCTCAGTTGCTGTCAAATATGCAGTTGCCATGGGAATGCGAGTCGCAACTGTCGTTGCACCCAACGATAAAGTAAACCAACAAAAATTCAATTTCGTAAATATGATTTTTATCTTTAGGCTGCAGTCCAATTATCGAAAGATTTCGGAGCTGAAATCGTTTTCGATGGTCCACCTGAACAACATGGTCAATGGATGCAAGACAACACCGGTGGTGTCCATGGTACCGTCATCACTGTTCCCATTGTCTCAGCCTTCGAACAAGCATTTCAATCAGTTCGACGTGGTGGTCGTGTCGTTGCTGTTGCTTTACCAAACGCCAAAATGGCTGTACCAATTGTTGACTGCGTTTTAGGCGGAATTGAATTAGTCGGATCAATTGTTGGTACTCGTCAAGATTTACGAGAATGTTTAGAAATTGCTAAACTTCATAAGATCGAATGCAAAGTTCAAAAACGTAAATTAGAAGATATCAATGCCATCTTTGATGACATGATACATTATCGTATTAGTGGTCGTGTCGTCATTGATTATGCTGGAAAGTAAATTCGAGTTATTATTTCAATATCAAAACTACATTTAGCTAGATATATCTATGCGTATATTGACCTCTAGATTCGTCTCAATTCTTTTAGCCTTCGTTTTTTTTCTCTCTCTCTCTCCCTCATAAAATTCGAACCATTTTATTTTTTATTTTCGCTCTCTGTAGTTTTTTATTTGTTCTATTGACATTATCTTCAATGAAAAATAAAAGAAAACTTTTGTCTTAATCAATTTTGTTGACTTGAAATAATAATAATAATGTCTACAGATCAACAATACATCTAAAAGAGGAAAAAAACTGAAGCAGAACGTGTGCAAGTCTATTTTCTATCTCTATTCAATTGGAAGAACAGCAAAAAACAACATACGCTTGTGTAGGTAGTAGTTTACATATGTAATTAAGCTTGTTTTTTTTTTCGAGTAAGAAAAAAAAACGAAAAAATTCATTGAGAAGTCAATTTTTTTTCTTTTCTCGTCTCGGCATTCATTCAAATATTTATTCAATTGACGAGGTTTGTGTGTATGTGCTTTTCTTTTTCTTCTTCTTCGTTTTTTTTTCTCACAGAGACTTGTTGCTTTTTATAAATTTTCATAATGAGATTTATTTTCTAAAAAAAACTGTTTCTTTACATTTTTTTTTCTTTTTATTATTAACCGACATTGTTCGTGTCTGTATCCAGTACAGTTATGGGTGCATGTCATGGCAAAGAACGTACGTATCGAGAATACTATCAACGATTTCTATCGAATAATATACCGATTGTATCGATCGAACAAGCTGTCGAACCATTGAGATCGTTTCTACCTCGGATCGATGTCTACGTTCGTCTAGCAAAAGATCGATGTCAAACTCCTGCTGACAATCTCACTGTTGATCAATCGACATCGATCATGTTGTATTCCATGGCTTGGCAACCGTTCGATCAATGTTTATACGTTGTTTTAAATCGAATTCTCGATGAATTCAATTACGATAAACTTCAATCGTGGATTTTGTACTTAAAACTTTTACTCACAGCTGTTCTTCGTCTTCCATCGATTTCATTGAATGTCTATCGAACATGTTCGACAGATGTCAATCGATTGTACATGATCAACGAACGATTTTCTTGGTGGGATATATCTCTATGTCGAACATCGAATGAGAATATTCAATCGATATTTCATATTCAATGTCAGACAGGCAAAGATATTCGTAATCATACGTATATATCCGATGAGAATTTAATTGTAATTCTACCGGGCACAGAATTTCGTGTTATCGAATCGACAAATGAACGAATTCAATTAGAAGAAGTTCGTTCGTCATTTCTTCTCCATGATCGTCATTATTCAGCCTATCGAAATATTTATCTCGAACAATTAATTTTAACAAATAATCGAAGTTGGATCGTCGATTTAGATGAACAAAATCTAACTGATCATGATATGAAAACCGTTGTTAAATATGCGATGATAAAAACTCGATGTAAACGTATTCGTTTACGTACAAATAATATTACAGCCGAGGGCATACGGATTCTTGCACGTGGTGTACATCATAATATGCTATTAGAATCATTAGATTTAAGAAATAATTCATTAGGTGACTTGGGTGTCGAATATTTAGCATTGGCTATCGTACATTCGAATTTGAAAACATTGAATTTAGAATCAAATTCTATAACATCGAAAGGTGCAATTTATTTAGCAGAAATTTTAAAAAATAATCGTAAATTAACTGAAGTTTATTTATCGAAGAATCATCTCGGCGATATTGGCATTGAATATCTAACGAATATACTTCGTGATGCGAAAAATATTCATTCAGAACATGAACATCCATCAATGACAAGTTCGACACTTCAACATCTCTATCTTGGTCACAATAATATCACTGATCTCGGCGTTGAATATCTTAGTGAAATGCTCAAAACAAATCGAATTTTAACATGGTTATGGTTATGTGGAAACGAAATAGGCAATCATGGTGTAGAATTATTAGCCAATATTCTGGCAAATCAAAATCTAACATTGGAATGGTTATTTCTCAATTCGAATCCATCGATTGATGATCAATGCATTGATTCGTTGATCAATATGTTAAAACGGAATCATACGTTGAAAACAATTTATATAAATAATTGTCAATTGACTGACGATGGCAAACAGAAACTACGCGATATAACAAAGTTGAAAAAAGATTTCGATTTAGAAGTTTAAATTTTGTAAATTATTTTTTTTTATTTTTCGAAAAGAATATAAAAAGTTTTCTGAATTTATTTTTTCATCGTCTGATTTAATCAACATGATATATGTATCGAACGTAATTCTCGTCATCATTCAAGTTAACATGATTGCCACAACGATAATCACCAAGCTCTGGACCTGTATGCCAACAGAGTCGATATTTACCATTCGAATTTCCACTACTACTCTGATCTAACAAGAAAATAATAACAACAAAAAAAAAACGTTATTTAACAAATATTAATATTTGTTTACCAAGATCACAAGTACTACGATGGACACTATCACTACCGAGAACAAATCCCCACGAATAATTGCTCGAATAATACCATCCAACTCCATTAGCTATATGTGTGCAACTAACTGTCGTACCACAATTATAGAACACATCGGTTCGAAGACCCATTGCAGCGACAATGAAAGTTGTTGAATTAACTAGTCCACAAGCTAATAATAAATTCTTACGAGTGCAATTCTCCTGTATTTCATCGAGAACAGTAGAGTTTAAAACTACATTGTATGTATCGTTATAACATAAAACCCAATTGGCTTCAATCTCTGATATCAACACATCGGTCGCAAGTTTTTCCACAGGTAGTTCGACTATTCAATGAACAAACATATTCTAAACGAAATGCAAATGCGATTTCAAACTTACATGAACTTGTTGTTGTTGCTAAAAAGGAAATTTAATTTAGAAAAAAAAGTTCATCATCAAGATAAAATTTTACTTGTTGTTGCACTTGTTGTTGTTTCAGTTGTTGTCGTTGTTGTTGTTGTCGATGTTGTCGTTGTTGATGTTGTCGTTGTTGTCGTTGTTGATGTTGTCGATGTTGTTGATTCAGTTGTTGTTGTTGCTATGAATCAAAATTTAGAATTTCAAAAAAAACACTGAGAAAATATTTCGATGTATTTACTAGCTGTTGTCACTGTTGTTGATTCAGTTGTAACGGATGCTAATAGGAAATTTTGAAAAACATAAACTATGAATTGGAGAAATAATTCAACGTACTAGTAGTTTCAGTTGTTGTCGTAGTCGTTATTGTTGTAGTAGTAGTTGTGGCTGTAGTAGCTGTTGTATCGGCTAAATTTGAATATTTTGAAAATTGTTTTTCTTCGTTTTCAAATGAGAAAAGTGTGTCTTACTAGTTGTCGTTGTCGTTTCAGTGGTCGCTGAAAAAGAAATAAAATCAATGGAAATTGTTAATCGGAAAAATTGATCTCACTTGTTGCTGTTGATGTCGTTGATGCTAGATGAGAAAAAGGGATAATTAGTTATTTTGTATTGACAAAGTCTTACTTGATGTTGTTGTTGTGGTTGTTGCTAGATAGACGATATGAATGAAAAATCAAAAAAGAATAAAACAAAATGATCTACTCACATGTTGTTGTTGCTGTTTCTATTGAATAAAGTAAAGGTACGAGAATTGAAGCAGCGAGAGCAATTACTACCAGCAAGCCTAGAATAGTTCGCCAATCCGATAGACATTTTTTGTAGATATTTGCAGCTCCTGTATCCGGAACATTGAAATCATTGTTTTTTGCTTCTTTGACGATGGTCACGGATGTATTTTGCGCTGAAAGTGACGCTGGTTGCTGTTGTGCCGTTGTTATTTTTGTTGTCGTTGTTGATGATGAATCGATAGGTGCTTTGGGTGGATCTGTTGTACGAACAACTACAGTTTTCTTAACGATTTTTTTCGATACTTCTGCAGATTTTTGTCTAATTACTGCAGGTTGAGGAATGTAAACTTTTTCGGTAAGAACTTTCGATACTGGTGGTGCAACACGAATGGTTTCGGTAAGAACTTTCGTTGCTGGTGGTGCAACGCGAATGGTTTCGGTAAGAACCTCCGTTGATGGTGTTGCAGCATTAATTGTTTCAGTTAAATAATTTGTTTGTGGTGTAGGAAAATAGACAGTTTCATTGACAACTTCTGGCGGCGCTAATGCCGAAGGAATAAAAACTTTTTCTGTTTGATAGTCGGCTGATAGAGACAAAGTCATTGTTTCGTGCAGTTGAAAAGAATGAAATGAATGATTTTGCATATATATACACATATATATGCACGCGAAAGTAAAAGAGAATAAAAATGAAACATATTCGAAGTGGTTTTAAGAAAATAAACCATTTTGTTTTTATAGCATTTTAACGAATTTACATTAACATTTGAAAGCATATAATTATTGGGTTATTGTACTTGAATCATATCATTAAGAGAATAAGTTGGCTAGCGAAAACTTTGAAGTTAAAATATGCTTTTATTATTGCTCCATTTTTTTAGACAAAAACAAACAAAAACACTAAGTACTTTCCAAGGGAATAAAAAAGTGCACCGATAGGACATAATCGATATTATTCATGATTAATAGACAAAATTGTACATAAAAATAAATGTTATTTTCGTTCATAGGCAATCAAATATTTTGGTAAAGCTAAATGAGCATTTTCATTGGTTAGAGCTGCTAAGCCATTAGAAAAAATCTTTGAACATATTTGAACAACAAACATATAATATTTTCCATCGGTTCCACGAGAACCATTGTAGATATGGCTGTTCAATGGATTACGATCGATTTGAAGACTTTTGTCGGAAGGTCGAGCTAAAGATTAAAATAAAATGATGTGTTTTCTACTTCTGAAAGAACGAACCATTGCTTGCATGTAAACCGTAATGAATTACTGATTGAACAGATGAAAATGGACATGAGTAATAGGCAAATATTAGATCATGTGGTTTGCCTAAAACTGTATGATGAACATATAATGACCAGTTATCAATTGAATGAATCTATGTTTTAAATTAAATTCATGATTGTTAATTGATTGATTAATGAATCTACCTCGGAAATTCTCCATTGTGTCCTAAGCATAAAACGTCCAAATTCTGGTAAAAAATTTAGTTTATTATATGAAGAAGTTTCAATTTGTTCAGTTTGAATCTTAAATAGAGATGACGATGGTGGAAGAAGACTTGAATCTGGAAATAATACCGATTTAGAAATAGATATAAGATATCAAAGAAATATTTTACTGTCCAATGGTTCTGCAAAAAAAGTGTATATTTGCGGCTCCTGGTTGATTTTAACTGTTTGATGACGTATATCAACATAATAAGCTGTTTCCTTGTTGTCTTCAATTTCAATCTAATCAAGTTAAAAGTAAAAACAAACAAAATTTAGATTTGAAAACAAGGAATATTCACATCATTATCATCATTTCCAATGCTTTCCTCGATTTTCAATGAAACATATGTATTCAATGAGATCTCCTTGGACGGTTTCTTCGTATTGTCATATAGAAGAAATCTTGAAACTTTTCTTTCATTTCGAAGGTTTGCAAAACATTGTGAACATGAATCACGATCACCACGCAGCATTAGAACACCTCTTGTAAAATCTATACGCGGTAAAATATGATATCCAAGACACAAATCAATGAATCGATCCACTTGATTGAGTAGTGGTTTTTGAATGAGTCGAAGATCTAACGTTCTCTCTTCAATTAACTTTTCTAATGAATGTATCAATTTCGTTTGATAGCTTTTAATATCCGATTGATCAGATACTAGTGAAATACGTTTACCTAAATACATAAAATACGATTTTACTTTATGCATGGGAATTAATCTCAAATTAATCGTGATTTACATTGTGCATCACGGCGAGTTATTCCAACACCTCCGATTCTACTTCCCATTAGAGCATGTCCAGATGCCGAACCGTAACTTTTTCGACTTAATTCGCCCAAATAATTACAAAAAGTCTACAAATACGAGAAGAAATAGTTAAAAACCAGTTGAAAATTGAATTTACGTCGAAAAGTTCAGAACGATCATCAGGTTTTCGTGGCGGAAGTATGATAAATCGAACGTCTATTGTATACTTTTGTAAACAAGAATGTGCAGCATTGATCATAGCTTCAGAAACTTTATTTGGACTCATTCCAATTTCACCTGTACCGATCTGAAATCAGCAACAGTTTAGCAGTTGAAAACATTCAAATAAAAAACTATTTCGTACAGGTGGAAAAGCAATTGATTTCATATTATGGTGATACGCAGTATTAATACATTCTTGAACAAAACTTGACAATGACTAAAAAATTGCTGACTGTATTTCAGATCACTAGAAATTTAGACAAGTTACCTGCTGAGCTCTGTTAATATCCGTCTTATCGACTTCTAATTCCCACGGAGCAAAGAGAATCTTGTTTACTGGTATGTGGCCACCATCAAGAACAAAATTCGAGTTTAAACGATGCTTTATTTTATACTCGGATTCAATTGCTGATCCAGCTTTGTCAAGAATAATGTTCAACAACGTTTTTGATGTCGTTACACATACGACCATGTCAACCTTAATAGCAGGTGTTTAACCTTTTTTGAAGAAAAAGATCTCTTACAGTTGTTTTAGTTAAATCACCTTGAATCACTTCAATCGTTGAGTTAGTATCGTGTAAAACAAGTTTATTTATCAGCAACGTCTAGTATTAACAACTAAATGATTTGCAATTAGAAAAAGAATAAACAAACCATATCCGGGCCATCTGCTTTTCGTGGCAATCGTGTAGATATGCTCTGAAAAGAGAATATTGAAATTCATTCAAACGAATAATAACCTACATATTTCGGTGCCGTAGCTTCAGATTCACGAATCACTTCAATCGGAACTAATCAAAAACAAATGACTATCGAAGTATCATCTCGTGATACTTACATGTATGTGAAAAGGATGTGGACATTATACCAAAATGTTTTTGTTCTATCGAATGAATGAATAAATTAGTTCGTATTGTCGAATAAAAGATGATAGAATTGTTGTTTTACCTTTTTCGAAAATCTTTGCAGCTGCTGATGTCGATGCTACTAAAGCAAGTTCTTCCGAAGGTAGTTGTACATCAAAAGTTCGAAGTAGATTTCGCATAGCTTGGTCTAGTTCTTGTCCGATTCTATGTTCGAGATTCGAACTTGTTATTCGACAGTAACCGGATGCAAATATTTCCCAATTTTGTTTTTTATTTAATCCTCGACGAATCGGACCGAAAAGATATGAAAGCTAAGAGAATAAAACTAGACTAATATTAAACTTCATTGAATTAAATCAATATCACATGATCGGCTTGATAGTATCTTTCGAAAATATATCGGAATTCGTTGTCGCTACTGATTAGACCATTTGATTGTGATATGTCTGATTTTGAACCTACGAATGTTGATACCATAGTAGTCACTTTTTCTGGAAGTTTGAAATTGAATCCAGACGCTCTCGAATGTAAATCATTATCTATGTCATGTAGTAAAAAAGACACTCGATCGAAGATGAAACTAGATAAATAACATACTTTTGCTACTTTCGATTACACTCATAGATTTTCGTGTGCTTGATGTCGGTTTAGAAGCTGAACCAAAGCCAAGACTAGCCGAAGAACTCGGATTTGAATTTGTTAACATCGATTGTGTGTCTGAATCGGCAAGTGGCGTCGATACATGATGTGAAGAAATAGGTCTCATCGAGCTTGAGGATGGTCGAAAAACTACTGAGCTTTTTTCTGTATGTAACGAATTAGTTAAAAACGAAGTTGATGGTAAATGCGAAGAACTTTTCGAAGGAGAACTATGATGATGATGATCATCATCATCATCATCATTTGACATTCCTTCAGACCTTTTCGCATATTTAGCAATTCGATCAAATGCATCATCATCGTTTACATTTATTTGAAGTTTGTTCTTCAGTATGTTTGTATTATGATTTGTAAATAACGAATGAGAGCGTGAACATTGTCCTGTCGATTCGAAACTTGCGCATCTAGTTTTTAATAAATAGTCTCGACATAAATGAAAATCACTGCAATTCGATGACGTGCACGATCCTGGATTGTTTTGATCGCGACTACACAATCGAATCTGAATGAAATTAAAACTCGGAAGTAATTTCCTTGAGAATCAAATTAAAACAATCGAATACCCACATTCTGTTTCACTGAAAAATCATTTTCGTTATTATTCGATGGATATTTCGCTGCCATGAGTCGAACACAATTAAAATTACAATTTCGAAGAAAAAAAATGCATTTTAACCGTCCTTAGATAAATAAAAAAAAGGAAGAAACAATCATTTTCTTTCCAAATCCCATTGGAAGAACACATACCACATGCGTTACTACTGCCAAGCAAGAGAAAAACACAGATTGGCTACGAGTAAAAACGAATATGCATACAGGTAAAAAAAATTAAACAGAACAAGAAAGAAAAAAACGTATCTATCTGCGTGACATGTTTGATTTTATGTTGTTTGAAATGCATAGATTTGTGTTTGTCGTGGATTTAATTTTAATATTCCATATTTTTTATCACAGATATAAATAATAAAAACAAATAAAATTTGTACAACGGCAAGAATTAGAAAATACATGCTGAATAAAACCGGCTGACTGTACGAACACTAAAAATCAATCAAAATTTTCGTTTTCATTTATATTTTACGTTTTTCGATGAATACGAACACTGAAATCAAATTGATATTGATTGTCCTTGCCGATGGAATACAGAGCAAAATAGCCGTTGCTAAGTAATGATGAAACTCCAAACGAACAAAATTGTAAACTCATAAATAGACTCGTAGCTGAACGAGGCGAAGCAAGATAAACAAATTCAAGACTGCCAATAGATGCAAAGATTTCTCCAAAACCCATCAGAATATATTGTGACGATTGTGCAAATATAGTCAATGATGATACTGGGCCTGTTTGACATTTATTTTGTCGAATGACTTCAACAATAGTCGTCATAATCATTGATAGTGCAGCAAAAGTCATGCCAATTATAAAACGAGTTCTTATTGACATATGTCGATTTCGACGATCGAAATATTTGTAAATAAATAATGTCAAAATAACGACACTCACTAATCGAATAGAAAAAAAAACGTACAAAGATTTTCATTTCGAGAAGATTAATCATAACATACAAATAATTGTTATCGTATCACCTAATGACATCCAACTAACAGGCATCAATGTTTGATTGTACAACATCGGAAGAGACATATGTTTACCTTGAGATGGAAATGTCGTATGCATCTAAAGAGATATTCGATGTATCGATTAAAATCTTCTCTATTTATCTCACTTGACTGTAGATAATTCCGTATGGAATTAATAAGAAAAAAACAATCAAAACTCGAGATAATGATTTAATATCACTGATAATATTCTCATGAAATTTACCATGATTATTCATATTAGCATAGTCAAGCAATGAAAGTTTGTCTTCATGATGAATAATCCAACCTTCATCATCGAATGTTTTGCGAGTTTTTTGTTCACGATACCAACGTCGTGTTTCATAGGCGTTGACAATGACAGGAAATATTTTCAAAATAATCGAATCATGATTACTATTCGAAGGAAGATAATATCGATAACCAATTATATAGAAGACTATAGCTAAGAAAAGAATGAATAAACCAATGAAATAACCATAGAAATAAGCATTTATATCGAACGATTGATGAGAATTTTGAACTAAAGAAATACAACAACTGGCTATGGTTGCACCGATATTAACAGCGAGATAGTATTTATCAAAATATCGAGAGACCATTTTTGTTTCGTAAATTTGCTCAGCACCGAAGATTGCTATATTTGTTTGAACAGCACCAACGCCTACGCCTCTATTCAATAGAATTTCAATAGAATACCGTGCTGCATTTTGTTTTCATTTCACTTACATAATGATCAAAACTAAAAACACTGGAAATCGACAATGATCACCATTAGACGAATTATTTTTTGAAGTACTATTATTAGGCTTAGACAGATTTCCACAGATATGTATATGTGTAGTTTCATGAGAAATTAATGTCAATAGAAGATAACCAATAAGATAAAATACAAAACCTAGAGATTTAGGATTAAACATAAAATAGAACGACAACGAACAAGAAATTCTACCAGTGAGGATCGTTCGACGTCGACCTAATCTTCCATCACTGAATACAGCAAATAAAACTGATGAAATATATGAAATGCCTATAGATTTATTTTCGACAATTAACTTGCATTTCGGAAGAAAAACAGAAAATACACTTTACCTAAGAATGCAAACGAAGCTGTTGTACTCGATTGAACACCCCATCCTAATTCACTTTTTTGCAGATTTTCAACGAGACTCATATATAATGAATAGAATGCTAAACGTTCCAAAAGAGTACTAAGTAATATGAGATATACAGCTGCACGTCGTCTCCTCAATGATTGATCATTTGGACTGGTTAAATAAGTTGATGTTGATTGATTTAATGGCGTTACTTCCGAGAGAATTGATTCATCCATGTTTTGAATATGTTGAGTAATACGTGTGAATGTGAAAACGTTAAACACACGTGACAGAAAAAATGTAACGAGTGAAAGATAAGACTTAGATAAACGGTTTAGTTGTTTTTATTTCAGAGAAAAAAAATATCGATTAAATTCCACTTAAAACACAAATTTCATCACGATCTAATTCTCTTTGATAAAGTCGAAAATCATCTATAGCTCCTGAATAAGCTGATGTTCCAATTGGTAATGAATTTGCAGAACATGTTGTCACAGAAATGCCTGTACCAGGATTTATATTACTCAATGTGACATAATACGGTGGAATAATCCAAAGATGAAATCCGTATTGTAATCCAAAAATTAGAACAATATGTGTCCAAACATTTTCTTCAATTGTTGGACCTTGAAGAGCCATCGTAGTCAGTGCATTTGGTGAAATTTGTGCTACAAGAGTACCAATAGCAGTTAGACCGAGTAAATCATAGCATGGTGAAGCAATTCCAAACATATCAGTATTGACATGAACAAGAACAGCACCATTGAATACACTATCTCATGTTGGTTTAATCCAAATTGAAACTGAAAATGCTTGATTCGCTGCTCATGATGTTGTCCATGCTTTTGCTTGAAAATAACTTGTCGATGTATTAAAATACAAAGCTTCATTGAATCGACCAGCTGTAATGATGGATGTACCACTTGTCACACCTGTATATGAATACATGCCTTGTGCTGTTAGTGGTGAATTTTGATCGAATGGAAAGTAAGCTGTTGATGAGAACGAAGAACAATCGAAATCTACCCACTGAAATAAGATGATTCATATCCAAACGATGAACTCATTAGAAATGTTGTTTTAACTCTTGATTCAGGTCCACTTTGATACGAACTTATGTATCCTGTTGACCGTGTATCGAGCTTACCATTTAAATAGAGACGTTGCTCGGCTAAACCAGCATCGTAAACAGCCGTTACGTGCACATAAACATATAATCCAGTATAATAAGTGGCATACTGGTCAGTAGATTTGTTGAACCCATAGAATCAAAACTGAATCTCAAACGACTATTTCGAATGTTTATGGATAAACATGGATCGATACCGGTACCGTTGAAACCACATTGTCCGAAAATACCATAATCAGCTGAATAACCATTCGACCAGTACGGTGCAATTCAAAATTCGATTGTAAAACTCTTTGAACTGAAATCAATATGTGGAATTTCAATGTATTGTTTCGATGCAGGAACGACACGATGGTGTTGCGGAAGTAGAGAATGCTATTCAAAGAAAAAATAAATTAGATTGTCAACAACAGATACGAGAACTCACTTGAAACATCAGATTTGTTCAATACATTGATTAATACAGGTGGAAGAGTACCTCCAGCAACAATAAGGACAGTTGTTAGGATTAAAACAATAGTAATTTGTTTTGGTGTAAAATAATGACTAGAATTCGATGTTTCTTTCTGTAAATTTACCAGTATTTTGCTTGTGTTTTCTGAAAGACTTGTGTAGTATTTGAATAATTTGAAACTGATGAAACTGTTTTTTTTTTGATCTTGTTCAGAAACAAACCGCAAAGTGAGTACTTTGAGGTCATTCGTTCGGTTCGATTTTTGGACACGAACAGTAGAAAGCATTTGAATAAAAATGAAAAAAATAAATCTATGTCTTGGTTTTTTTTGTGGTGAAATTGAATAGCATTTCAAAGAATTCGTTTTATGGAGAAAAAAATCTGCACTTTAATATTTATTATCGGGACATTGCAAGTGTAATTAAACAGCTGCTAAGATAAGGATGTTCTAACTTAAACAATTTGAACGTGAATGTTTTTTTTTCCGCACTGAATAGGACAAAAAAACACAATAAAGAGCTATTTGCATACCACACCTTGTTAATGAAAAATCAATTAAACACTTTCAAAGAGAGCAAAATAATCCGATTGTTATCGAAATAAAGTGCTATTTTGCCTTTCAGCTTTGTATAAACATATTAACCGAAAAAAAGTTCGTCGTCGCATGAATTTTATTTTTCAGAATCATTTTCACATAGTTCGAAGATGCCGACTGTTACCGATTTTCAAAAATCGTACGTTCCACGACGAACACTCTTTTTCCAAGATGTAACTATTTGTATAACAAAAATAAAAGATTAATGAATTCTTAAATGTTTAGGAAAATGCAAAGAATGATGTTCATCCAATGACAACAGAACAATTCCGTCCGTTCGATGTCGAACCACCACCAGGAACGAAATCAGCGACGACACCTCGTGAGATAAAAACGAATTTAAATGATGTAGAAAATGCTGAAGATTACGAGAAAAAGCCAAGAAGATTGCCAGCATGGGCATGGAGTTTGATTGGCTTGGTAGCATTGGCTTCAATCGGAGCTGTGAGTGCTGGTGCTTACGTGGCAGTCAAGAACAATGAAGCAAGTTAGTTCATGATCGATATTTAGCCAAAAAAATAGCGAATAAAAATCGAATTTTAGTTGAATCAACAACGCTTGACAGTGGTACATCGACTTCATCGACAACACCAACGACAAGTAAACAGAAAAGATTTGTTTTCTTTTAGTGAATACGAAATTTGTTTTGTGTTTGTTTTAGCTGTAGCAGGTAAAATTATACGCACGTAAATACTTTCAACACTTTGTTTTAGTCAATTGTACATTACCATACGTTCGTTCATCGGCTGGCATTTGTGTAAATGTTCTAATTGACGTTAACAATTGCGGATCTCTTGGTCACAATTGTTCATCGAATTATACGAGTTGTTCGGCCGGCGTTTGTAGTACTGCTCCGGGTGTTCAATTGTTGAACAGTAATTTCATTTGGACAGCTGCTATTAACGGATCAGTTGATGATGCTATGTACCGTGTACAACTTCCGTTGAATATTACACTCTATAATACAACAACCGACTCTGTTTATGTAACAACGAATGGTGTAAGAAACTCGATTGTTATAAGAAAATCATTTCGGCTCATTTTTTTTTTGAAAACATAGATTATTTGTCTTGGAGCCTGTTCGACAGTTTATACCGAAACGGCTTTACCAGGAATCCCATTTTCTGGCGCAACAGTTCTACCTTATTGGGATGATTTATATATTTACTCGGGTACGTCTCAAGGTATTTATTATGCTGCACAAGGAACAAGTCCTAATCGTACTCTTACATTCGAATTCTATATGAGTCATTATAATCAACCACAACAATACTATCATTATCAAGTTATCTTTTTCGAATATGCACCAGGCGTTGTTCAATTTAAATACTACGATGCAAGTGATGGAGGTGTTACTTGTACTATCGGTGTACAAGGTTTGATTTTTTTGTTCCCTTTTTTGATTGATTCTATTTTCCGTATTCTAGCTTCTTCGAGTGGACCATTCATACAATATTCATTTGATTTAGCTAATTCTGTTCGATCAAATATGAGTCTGACATTTAACACCCATCTTGGAACTTATACAAACTCAACTTTTTAATGAATAAACTTCTTCTTTTTTTTATATTATTCTCGAGTATTGAATAGCACTAATAAAGAAAAACCCGATCACCAATGAACGAAATTATTGTTATGTTCGATAAAATTTTTTTCGCAACCCGGCGTCCATTTCGAATGTTTAGTTAGATTTTTAAAGCCAAGTTTAGCTGCTGGACTATCAGCTCGAATAGTAAAGAAGTCACATTGATCAACATCACCTCCAAATAACGGATCAGCAATAATACTTTGATTATCTTGACCAGTTTGTTGCCATTGTTCGAATGGTAACTGTTGCCAACCGAATTTTAACGGTGTATTATAACGATTGTAGTAAACATTATTATCAAATGATGTAATTGCATATGGATTTGATATGAAAGCTGAATGATTTACACCTTGATAGATATCATAGATGATATTACGAGTGAATGTCCATGATGTATGATTTTCAGCACGTTCAACTCGAACATCTCCATCGGGCAAAGGATCAGTCGGATGTGGCGGTGGATCAGTTGATGCTCGCGCAAAAACATTATTAATTATTGTATTATTTGCACCATAATGAAGAAATAACGAAGCCCACCCAGTATTATAAACAACATTATTCGAAACAGTAATATCCGATGTTCCTTCATCGAGATAAATTCCCCACATGAAAACCGCATAACTATAAATATTTTTTATAAGATTTCCATGAATAATCGTTCCAGGTTGAATGCCCAGTGCATAGATTCCACCTTGGTCACAGAGAATATGTTGACCAATATCATGAACATAATTGCCTTGACAAAGAAGATTACTCGTATACGATGGATAGTAAGCAAGTTGAATGCCAAGAACAATACCCGAATATCGCATATGATGAACGTGATTATCGACAACAGCTATGTTATTTCCACGATGAACGATAATACCCACACCACTTGGATAAACATATCCACCGTTACAAACTTCATTCGAAAGAATATTAATTAATGTCGTAGGAAATGTTGGTGTATTCATTTGGCCAACTCGAATACCTCCAGCACCTGTATCCGTTATATACGAATCAAGAAAATCAATATTTGTTGTTCCTTGTTCAATCCAAGCACCGTATAAACCTGTATGACTAATTTCAATCGAAGAAATAATCAACGATGATGCATTAGCAATGTAAAGTGCAGCTGTTGTTGTGAATGCCACTGCAAACCCATCGGCTTGTTCATATCGGCCAAGATTCCATGTCGAATGTTGAATAGCAACATTAGTTAAACTAATATTTTCAACAGGTTTGTATGGTGTGTCACTTGAAATGAGAAGAACGATATCATTGATCGGTGTAATGATTTCAGCTTTTGTTGGATCATAAGAACCATCTGTCATTAAATAGATTGTTTTGGTTTCGTTGACAAAACAGAATGAATTCGATGTGAGTGTTTCACAAAGATTTTCGACATAAAATCGACGATTTCCTTGAACAGTAAATACACCAATGGGACGATCAGATGGATTTGTAAATAGAATTGTATTATTTTCGGGAAATAAACGATCGATAAAGTGACTTGATGTTGTCCAACTATGATAAACAACAACCATAGCATCAGTTAATGATTTATAATCAAATTGACCAGGAACATATTGAAAACCATATCGTGCTTGAACTGAATTATTCAATGGTGCAGCAAATTGAAGATATTCCGAATGATCAGCTGGAACACGTGCTCTTCCAATACGTTGATTATTAATAAATAATTGATTAGCATAGACCGACGATGGAACAACAGTTGTATAAGTATTATTACCAATGGAAGTCCAATTCGAAAGCACCATTCCACCACTGATACGAGCCTTTGTAAGTCTGTGATGTTGATCAGATAAATTATCGTAAAGATCAGCATGTACTGAAGACATTGTTGTTAAATGTGTGTTACTGTGATATCGATTAAGATGAAGAGTTTTTTCAAGGAAATAAGAAGTTGGATATAAGTTAATGTATGTTGTTATTCGTTGTGATGCGTTGATATTCGAATGATAATCGATTTCAATCTGATGAAGAGCTTGTTCAATTGATGAATATGGATGAGTCAATGAACCATCAGATAGATTAGTGAACAGTTTGGAAAATGGTACAACATAGAAATTATTGGTTTTCGATGGATCTATAGTCACTGCAAAAAGACATGTCAAATTGATCAATAGTGACCAAACGACTACGAAGAAAACTCGGTACATGAGACTTTTGTATAATAAAATACTGAAATTATTTGATTTTGATGGTTGTATATTATCTTTTCTATTTTATAAGCATCAATGCTGGGAACAATGACATGCTGTTGTAATAATAATAAAAGAAAAGGTAATTCGTACATAAGGACATCTGTCAAAGTTCGGTTCTAAATTCACATACGTCTATTTTAATATCTAAATAAATAATCAATCATGCATTTGTTTTTCTTATTCGACTCTTTGCAACTCTTGTTACCATAGAAGTCATGAGAGAAAAAGAATTCTTTTCTCTTTTTCTGATCGATCATTTTCATATTCTCAAATTTCATATTTGAAAACAAACAATAAAATGTCGTCGTCGGCTGCCAAACAACATAAAAACAGTACACCGGGTAAACCAAGCGAACTCGTCGAAGCTACTATTGAACAATCACCGGCTCGACCACCACCTGTTGGCGGTGTCACATCATCTCAAAATGAAACAGCTCCATCAGATAGTTCTGTTACTGCTAGTATGACAGATCGTCCTCAAAATTAATTACATAACGTTTGATTATATACTCTAGCAATTTTATAAACACTTTTGTTTCTCTGTCATTCATGACCTTTTCTGCAGTGTATATCTACTCTAGCGAACTCCATTATCTCTTGAAATGAGAGAATGCATCATATGAATATAAATGAAATTCAACGTGAATTTGATCACCTGAGAATTATCTAAATATCTTTCGGTCATTTGAAATTTTTTCATAGAAAGTACGCCTCTATCTATCGTACCTGTTAGCTTTTCTCAAAGAGAAATTATACGTTTACTGGTATTCTCGGTAATCTTCTTATTCTTCGAACATTTCGAACGAATTATTGTAAAACTTGACTTTTCTTTTTACGTCTATGTGGTTTAGTTTACACTTTAGTGAAATGAATAAGTATTTTAATTTTGTACACTTTGACGTAGATTTTTAATAAAGAACATCGTTATTTTTTAATTACACCAGTACCGGAGAATGTCATCCTGACTATCTAGGCTAAAATATTTTGTTGAACACGATTTTTAATATCCTTTTCCATATAAATAATAATTGCTTTTCTTTTCTGACAAAAGTCATAATTATTTAATCATCACGTTCATACGAGTGCATATATATATATTCTTTCTCGTTTCCATATATTATTTACATTCAAAACATGTCAAGTATAAGCTCCAGTTTTCCGTATATCATACAACAGATAACTTATTATTTCGGCATTCCATTACTGTTTGCCGGCCTACTGGGTGGTATATTTAATATCATTGTTTTTCTTAGCCTTCAAACATTTCGACAAAGTTCATGTGCATTCTACTTGATCGTTATTTCGATCGTCAATCTTGGTCAATTACTAACAGGTTTATTAAGTCGAATAATGATCAATGGATTTAGTATCGATTGGACTCAAACATCGTTATTCTATTGTAAATTTCGATATTTTGTATTTCAAACATGTGCATTAATTTCCTGTACATGTTTATGTTTGGCAATTCTTGATCAATATTTTGCAACATGTTCGAAAATTCAATTACAACAATTCAGTCGATTGAAAGTTGCTTATTGTTTAACGATAACATCGACTTTGATTTGGTTATCAATTGGTATTTTCTATTTAATCTATTTCTATCATGCAAAATCATCGTCAACCGATGGTGTGACTTGTTTAATATGGAATCGTACTTTTTCATTGTACAATTCCTATGGCTTTGTTATTATTTTGTCTGGAGCTTTGCCTGTAATAATATCTGTTCTATTAGGTATTTTAGTTTATAGAAATATTCAACAATTAACCTATCGAACGGTTCCTCTTGTTCGTCGAGAATTAGACAAACAACTAACGAATATGGTTCTTAATCATGTTATCATTGGTTTTTTTACGGTTTTACCTTATTCAGTCATGACTGCAATTATAATTAATTCTATTGGAAAGAGTGCTAGTTTCATGTCGATTCTTTCATTTATTCAAACAATAACTATCTATCTCGATTATTTATTCTATGCCGTAAGTTTAATTTCTATCATTTTGAAAATACATATACTTTGTTTTTCAGAGTCCATTTTATATTTACATCTGTGTATCGAATCGTTTTCGTCGACAATTGAAACATGTTCTATTTTATATTTATGCTCATCATTACAAACCAACAGGACTCATCAACAATCAAATTGTACCACAAACATAAATTATAAGCGAATAAATTACCGACAGAACCATATGATTATTTACGTCTCGGTGAATAATTTCTACTAATTATATGAAATGTACTGATGATGGAATTTATTTTTAAAAAGAATAAGCCAGTGATTTTTTAAGATGCATGAATTTGTTTTTCTCTGAAAGTCAAAAGAAATTATGTCTGAGGTGTGATTTGGTTGACATGAATCGGTGGTTGTCGTCTATGTCGAAGATAAATCTTTGTTAAAACATAGACTAATTGTCGACGAAATCGTTCAGATACGCAAATGTTAATAAAAAAAGAATTCTAAAAGAAAATTCCATTATTTTTTTTTCTTATTTTTCAATGAGAAAATTTTTACTCACAGTGTAATATGTGAAAAATAGAAGTAAGGTTAAACTAGAAGCAAAATCCATAAAATTATATTCATTTTCCGTACTTGAAGAAGGAATTATTTGAAGGATCATATAAGGCATCAAACTAAATGAATTAAGCAGAACTGTGCATAAAACCATAGTCGTTAATTGTTTGTCTAATTCACGTCGAGCAATAGGCACAGGAAGTTGTGCATTTCGACGAACATTAAAGTATGCCAAGCAACCGAATAATATTGAGATAAATAAAGGAAGAAACGAACAGAAAGTATATTGATAACCGTAAAAGAAATACTGATTATAAATGGGATGAGTACTTTTGCAGACAAGCCTAGAAGTATTAGGAATTCCAATCACATTATGATAAACTAGAACAGGAATTCCATGGAGTATCCAAAGAAGAACCACTCCTAAACAAATATATCGAGCTGTTTTGATATTACACCATTGTTGTAAACGAATATGCGTCGTTGTAGCACAAAATTGATCGATTGTTGATAAACAATAGCATGTTAATGATGTTAATGCACATATTTGTACGTGATACGCTCGGAATTTGCAAAAGAATATTGATGATGTTGTCCATTCCGTATGAAAACCTACGGTCATAATTCGAGACAATAAGGCAAGTAATAATTGACCAATGTCAAACATTGACATAATAATTAAATAGAATGCACAGGAATTTTCTCGAAAGGTTTTTAAACTCAAAAACACAATGAGATTAAGAAGTGCTCCTGCAACACCTGTGATGAGTATTGTAAAACCCACATAGATCGTGATTTGTTGAGCAATTGTTTCTAACATTGAGGAGGACATACTGATCGTCTTACTGACTCTTTATTCAAATAAAAAGAATGCTGAATCTTCATTAAAATATGATGTATTATAAATAAAATCTCATCGTTATCTTTATGCTATCAATTTGTAAAATTATGACATTTTTTATTGTTGTTGTTAATAATCAACTCTATGAAATTCTGAAGAATTAATTAACTACAATCTTCTATCAAAATTAGTTCAAAAGATGACGTTCTTTGATGTAGGTCGTTCAGTCTTGAAATTTTTATAATTGTTCTCAATAACTTAAGTTCGAATTAATTATTTGAACGACTGAAATCTACGTGTCAAGATGTAATCAAACTAATTATCCAATAAATAATGATTTATAAGAAAAACAATTTTATTAAAACTTCGTCCTTTTTTGTTGATTAACATTGGTTTGATCTTTTTTGTCCACAACTGTTTGCCAAATATCTGCTTCACCTTGTTTAGTCTTTTCTTCGGGAATTTTGACTTCATCATTTTCGATATCATTGAATCTTAATCGTTGAATATCTCGTCTCGATCGAAAATACTGTTCGATTAAATAGAAACTATTCTTCAATCGTAATAAACCTTGTCCAAATTCGATTCGAATCTTTACGGATCGTTGAGCACCATCGATTGCATCGAGTTTCTGCGGAACGATTTTATATTGATCATTTCGAAATGGAACTTTTTTCTGACTGAATACTCCAATCGTCGGATGATAAAATAAAACATACGAATGACGTACACGTGAATAATATAAACGAATCGGCATTCGACTGATCAAAAACAAAACTAAAATTACAAATTCATCCAATTTATTTTTTAATCATCTCTCAAAAAAAAAACGACCAAACCTGTTCCAAAACCTATTCCAAGAATGGTTGCAATTCCGTTTAATATAAATTGAGGAATTTGCTCGTTAGAACTATTGATTATTGGTTCTAGATCGAGCATATCTCGGTGAAATTGTATAGCAACAAAAACTAACATTGACGCACAAGCACATGTACAAAAGAAATGCATGGCGCTATACATTCGTTCTCTTGGCATGGCATAGATCAATTCAAAATCATTGTCTAATCGATGTTTATCTCGAAAACGAATGTGTTCTTGTAGTTTTAATCGACGTGATTTGTCATCGGCTGGTTCACGAAATGGATTTTGAACTCCTTTCGGTTTCAATGATGAATACGGAGGTTTCTTTGTTGAAAAACTTAGTATACGCAATTGAGATATTCGTGTAGGATTTAATAATGATGTTCGAAGTGAAAACGAACGAGAACAAAATAGAAGCAATGAGGATGACATCTAAAATAATACTAAAAAAAAAGAAAATGCTTATAAAAGAACTGAATAAGCACGATAAGCTAAAAGATTTGAATTTGCTTGAAAATCGATCGTTGTTTGTTTGTCAATTAGAAAAACATTTGCAGGCTGAAATGATGTTTTGCCTTGATTCATGAGTCCATCACCTTGAACAACGATCATAATACTTGGATAATCAACTGCATTGATTGTTCCTTGTTGACCTTGAATTTCTTCGACAATGAAATCATCGATCGATGAAACTTGTCGAGGATCAAATTGTTTGATATTCTCCGAAATAATCTTTCCGGGAAATTTCGTTTGTTCAATCGTCAATGGTTGATAATCGAGCATGTCGATTAATGTTGAAATATCTTTAAATTTCGGTGTTAGACCAGCACGTACGACATTATCCGAACATGCCATACATTCGATGCATTCACCTTGAAGATAAGCATGAGGTACATTCGCTTTTAAAAGAATTGCTTCGCCAGGATTCAATGTCATATAATTGAAAAAATAAATCGAAAATACGCCGACATCACCGCCGGGATATTGCTGATTGAGACGACGAAATAGGTTCGAAAGATCATCGGTTGACGAGCCGATTGCTTGAAGATGTGCGTCAACAGCTTGACTGATAGTTGTTGATGATGATTGCATAAGATTCGAATAGATTTGTTTCAGTAGACCGGCTTGATCCGATGAACGAGCTTGAGCAAATTGTTGACAAAGATTTTTATTGCATAGATTTTGCAATTGTTCGTATTTCTGCAAGAATTCATTGATTTGATCGTACGGACGAAATGCACATAGACATTCGAATTTTGTCAATGCAACAGCCATTTCAGGTTTATGATTATCATCGGGATATTCTTTTGGATTTGTTTGATGTAAAATTTTGGCATGTTCTTTATTTGGATGTGCTTGAATACTTAATGCCGTTCGAACGCTTAGAACTTTGAATAGAAATGTTAAATCACTGTTTAAATACGTTTTAAGACTTGATTGATTTCCATCGAGTAAATACGATTCGCCCTTTGGATGTGTGCCCATCCAATATTCTGCATAAGGTTGAGTTTCAACAACTGTCGATGATTTCGATGCTAATCGAGCAACTAGTGAAGATGCACCGATCATTCCCCATGCATAGGGTTGAACTGTACCACGAAGAGGATGCATAAATGCAGATGATGAGACAATATGAATTGTTCTTTAGTTAGTAAGTAGTAAGTAACAGGAGGTTGTTGTTGGATTGGTTAAAACTATGAACTACTGACATCTCGAGATTTTGATAAAATACTAATGCATTGGTATTTTTTTTCTACTGTTGAATCCAATGTTTATCGAAATGAGTCCGGAGTTTTCAGTGGGGGCCGAATGTTATCGTCGATATCCATTCGCTTTAGAAATAAATTTAAGAACTAGTAAAATCTGTAGAAATGGTCAGTTGATTTTAAACGTAGAAATTCAACAAAATCGATTATTTTTCTAGGCTGCTTCAAGACCTCTTGTGAGCGTTTATGATGAAAAAGGTCAATCAACAGGCAAATCTGTCGTTTTACCAGCCGTGTTTCGCGCACCAATTCGAACAGATATCGTTAATTTTGTTCACGATCAAATGAGACGTAACAAACGACAAGCAACTGCTGTCAGTACAAAAGCTGGCGAACAAACATCAGCCGAATCATGGGGTACAGGCCGTGCTGTTGCTCGTATTCCTCGTGTACGTGGCGGTGGTACACACCGATCCGGTCAAGGTGCTTTCGGCAATATGTGTCGTGGTGGTCGTATGTACGCACCATTGAAAGTCTGGAGAAAATGGCATCGAAAAATCAATTTAAAACAACGTCGTTATGCGCTCGTCAGTGCGATTGCTGCTTCAGGCGTACCATCGCTTGTTTTAGCTCGAGGTCATAATATTGAATCCGTACCCGAAATACCATTAGTCGTATCTGACAAAGTTCAAGATTTGAAAAAAACTAAAGATGCTGTCGCTGTTTTAAGAAAAGTTGGCGCTTGGTCCGATGTTCTTAAAGTTTACGCATCGAAACATACACGTGCTGGTGTTGGCAAAATGCGTAATCGTCGAACAGTTATGAAACGTGGTCCTGTCATTGTCTATGAAAAAGACAATGGTGTTAAAAAAGCTTTTCGTAATATTCCAGGTACGATGAATTGTCATTCGAAGATCCTCTTATCTTGGGAGAACATATTGTTCCGTAACATGTTGCTCCAAAAACTGAGAGGAAAATTAAACCAGGATCGTTTACGTCTTCGGAAATATTTTCAAATTTCTATAAAATATTTCTTCTTCATTTTGAACGAACAAAATTTGCGTCTTTTTTTCGTCTTTTAACAATTTATTTTATTTATTTAGGTGTGACTTTATTAAGTGTCGATCGATTGAATCTACTTCGTTTGGCACCTGGTGGTCATGTCGGTCGATTTGTTATTTGGACTGAATCAGCTATTCAAAAACTCGATGCACTCTATGGCACATGGAGCAAAAAATCTCAACTTAAAGTTGATTTCAAGTAGAAACCATTTTCATCTCTCGACAGATGCACACGAAAAAACAATAAACTCCTTTTTTATAGTCTCCCACAACCATTAATGACAAACAGTGATCTCGGACGTTTACTTAAAGCTTTCGAAATTCAAAGTGTACTTCGTGCACCAATGTAAGTCATTCGAATATTCTCAGCAAAATGTAAAACTATTGAATCTATTTAGTAAACGTCAAGCACGACGTAAAGTGAAGAAAAATCCATTGAAAAATATCGGTTTACTCTCGCGACTAAATCCATATGCTGCTGTACAAAAACGTCAAACACTTTTAACACAACTTCGAGGACGACGTACAGGAACAACAGCTGAAACAAAAGTAGATCTTTGCTCTCTTCATTTTTGTTGTTTAAAATCTTTCGTTGATTTAGGCTGCCGCTCGTAAAGCACGAAGTCACGCATCACTTCGAGCTAAACGTTTATCAGGTGTTAATCTTGTTAAAACAACTCAAAAACAAAAAGTTGGCAATGTCGAAACAAAGAAAAAAACATCCGTTCAAACGAAATCCTCCTAGACATAATCGATAAATAATAATTTTTCATTTTTCTTCTTCTTTTCCGTTTTGTTTATCTTTTATTTGACACACACGAAACAAAATACCATCAACACTTGTTGTTCAATCAACATATAAATGTTAAAAAACAGAAACGACAAGAATAAAATTTCATCAATAAGAAGATTTCTACAACACGAATGAAATCACTGTCTAATCGTCTCAACAAAAAAAAACACATTCGAATATTCTCATAGTTGAACTAATTCTCAAAGATAGTTCACCACAGTAGACCAATTGAGAGAGACACGAGAAAATCTCAGCTTGTTTGACCACCAACAATTAACGTCATAAATCAATAGCAGACCAATTAATAAGTGTGACAAGAAACAATATCATGCACTGTGTTATTAGTGTAATTTAGGTTGTTGCATAGAAATAACACTAATTGATAAGTGAGAGCTGAAATAATCAAATCCTGTTCATATTACTGCAGAATCTCGAATAGTTTCGATGAAAATCTTTTCTCGAATATAATTCAAACTGAGAAAATCTCGAATTCGTATTTGATCAGTGTAGTTAGTAAGCGAAACACAGAGAGAGAGAGACAGAGACAGGAAACGTGTTAATTGAATCTCTTTCTCTTTCATTGTTTCTCTTAATTAGACAGAGAGAAAGAGAGAGAGAGAATGAATTTCATTGGTTATCGATTGGAAAAAGGTAAAATAAATATGTTCGCATAGATTTGTCAGAAATCACAATTCATATCTCTCACTCTCGTGTGATTCGAACAGCAGAAGATATATTGAAAAACATGCAGTATTACGGACAGGTATTGACTTATCTCAAGAATTTCAAATGATTTTTATTTAATTTCAATATTTTTCTTTAGTACGAACAAGAACAAAATCAATATTTCAACGACGAAAATATTCGAGTTACACTACATAATGCAGATCTATGGAATCAATTTCATGCGATTACCAACGAAATGATGTAAGTCGACTAAGAAAACATGGATTTTCATGAATAAATTTCGTTGTTTTAGTGTAACTAAAGTTGGCCGTCGAATGTTTCCAATCATCGCTGTTAATATTCGTGGATTAGATCCAGATCGAATGTATACAATCGAATTAACCTTCGATCAAATCGACGCTCATCGATGGCGATATGCCACTGGTCAATGGCAACCAGGTACAAAACCTGATCCACCGATTAATCGACCAGCTTATCAACATCCTGACTCGCCAAATTATGGTCGAACTTGGATGAAAGATGTTGTCGTATTCGCTAAAGTTAAATTAACCAACAAAGTTGATAATCGTGGATCATCTCTCGTAAGTTTTGTTGAAATTTCTGTTGAATTTCAATGAACGTTTTTTTTGTTTTAGGTTTTATTAAATTCTCTTCACAAATATCGACCAAAAATTTCGATTATCGATGTTATGTCGAAACAAAAAATCTACGAAATTAGCTTCGAGCAAACCGAGTTCATTGCTGTGACTGCTTATCAAAACGAAGAAGTAAGATTAATTAATCTGATTGTAATTGATTAATTAATTGAATTAATCTTCTAGGTAAAAGGATTAAAAATTCGACATAATCCATTTGCTAAAGCATTTCTCGATGTCAACAATTCAAAACGAGAATTATCTGAAGATGACAATTTACCAACTCCACCAAAATTCTGCAAACAAGATTCATTATCCGGTGGACCTGATCGTATTAAACTCGAGTCGTATCGTTCATCACCATACGATTATTCTCGTCCAAGTCGAAAATCCTCGCCAACAAACAGTAAGATCATTGCAACATGCATTTATTCTGATTTTGATCTCTTTTATTTTTTAGATTATCCATATCCATCATCATCAAATTCTCCATTCGATATGGCAAATATCTATGCTTCTGCTACTCCGTCATTATCACAACCACCGCCAACATCATCATCATCGTCTTCAACTCCATTTTTATTCCCGGATAATAATGCGTATTATTCGAATTCGTACTATCCAACAGCATCACCGTATTATTTTTCGTATGGTGCACCAGCCACAACATCCAGTCCGTACTCATTTATGACGCCTCTCAATTATCCGATTGGAAATGATCCAAATGTCGATTCGAAATCATTCTTTCCAATTCAATCGTCGAATGACAATGGCAATTATCTATCTTCTCTATTACCATTACCTAGTGATACGTCAGATCAATATTAAGAAAAAAATGTTTTCTTTTTTTTTGTATGATTTATTTTTTTTGTTGATGACAATTAGAAATAAATATCTGGTTTATAATGAATCGAAATTTTTTGTTTTATTTCAGTGTACATGTTCCTATAGAATAAAACAAGAGAGAGAAAGAGAAAAAAAACATGTTTTGTCGTGATGATGGAATTAGCCGTTGAACTCGGTGTTTAAAAACACGAAAAAAATCATGTTTTTGCTGGCATAATCGAATCGAACAGTTTTCATTCAACAATAATGCAAGTCGAAGAAAAACGAGATATTTCGAAACCAGCAGCAATTGCAATGATGCCATTGACGAGTACGAATTTCGAATATATGGATAAAGCATCGATTGATAAAGATCTCAATTGTGAATACTGTACGAATCCGCTTGTTGAGCCCGTGTCGACACCGTGTAAACATACGTTTTGTCGTGTTTGTATTGAAAATAAAATCAAGAAAACCGGCGGTGCTTGTGCAAAACCAAAATGTAAGAACAAATCAATTGCTTTAGAAGATTTAACACCGGTTACCGAACGTATTGTGTTGAATATGCTCGATCGTTTACTTGTTAAATGTACGAGTTGTGGCATGTCGAATATTCAACGTGGTGCATTCGATAAACATGCAACGAAAATTTGTCCGAAGGCCACAGTAACCTGTGCTGCGGTTGATATCAAATGTCCATGGTCGGGACCAAGTGACCAACTGAAACAACACATGATTACATGTGCTTACGAACAAATTCGACCAGTTCTCGCTGAAATCATTCAAGATAATAAACAATTGAAAGAAAAACTTCAACAAATGTCCGAACAATGCATGAAAAATCATCAAGTATGCATCAAAGAACTGCAAGAAACCAATCAACGTTTGAATACAAGTGTTGGCGAATTGGGCGAAGTCTTGTATCAAGCTAAAGCACAAATTAAAGATGTTCAAACTGAAGTTCAACAATTGAAAGATTTAATTTCACAAGATAAATCACAAATAACCGAACTACAAACGGAAACTCAACGTGAAAAAGCTGAAATCACCCGAGTTGATGAACGTTGTAACAAACACGAAATTCAAATAAGTAATCTCGCTGAAAAAATCAATTCCAAAGGAGGAGGTATGCTAAGAAGACCAAAAAAAAACATTTATTTATTGGTTCTTTTTTGTTTTACAAAAAAAGATATGTTTGCATATCAAAATGCTCAACTGGAAATGAGCATATCCAAATGTCAATCACGTACAACTGTTGATCTTTCGAAACAACAACTACTTGATCGTGATATGGAACTTGTTGTTAAACAAGCATTAATCGAAAAAGAATGCACTCGTTTGGATCTTGGATATAACGTGATCACATCTCGTGGTGCATCGATTCTAGCCGACGCATTGAAACATAATACAACTTTAGAAGAACTCGATTTTCACAATAATCGTGTCTCGGATAATGGCGTTCATTCGTTAGCTGAAGTTCTCAAATCTAACACATCGATTGTCAAAGCACTTGGTCTCGGTTCGAATGGTATTACTGATAAAGGTGCTGAACATTTAGCTGAAATGCTTAAAACAAATCGAACCATTACTTGGCTGGCTCTAGCTGGTAATCAAATCGGCGATCGTGGCGTACAATTATTAGCCAACACATTGGCACATCAAAATTCGAGTTTATTAGTTCTTTCGTTACATGTCAATAAATCCATAAGTGATGCTAGCGTCGATGCAATTATAGATATGTTACATCATAATAAAACATTGAAGAAACTCTGGATGCAAGATTGTAATATTTCCGAAGACGGCAAAACGAAACTTCGAGAAACAGTAAAATCAAAACAAAATTTTTCACTTTACATGTAAAACGAATATAAATCAGCATTTTTTGTGTTGTTGTACTGTGTTTTGTCAGCACTTTGGTATAAGAGAAACGAAATTTGCACATTGTTTAACAATGCAAAACAATAAACTTAATCCAATATGCGTTTAGTTTTCGTCGACTGAAAGTGCAGGTCGTGAAATGATTGTTCTCGAAATTGACGAACTTTTTTCGTCCTCCGCGGACATGAAGCTATTTTTAATTATGTTGTCTACAGTTTATTCATCTGTTTATGTCAAAGGAACACAAGACAATATAAAAGTACAGTTCAGTAAAACGGCACAGTCTAATAGATTATAGTCTCGCTTATAATTTTATTTCGGAACACAAAATTTGAGTATTAATTATTCTAATTAAATGTTAAAAGTGCATTTATTCAATTTTCTACTTCAACAAGAATGTTCCGCCATCAATTAAAGAATGAAGAAGTAAAATCTCATCTTATCAAGACAACGAGACAGACAATCTTCAGTGTCGATGCCAAATAGACGGAATAAGTCACAAACTCGTTTTTTTCTGTCTAATGAGAATGAATTTATTTTTATATCGGGTAGAGTTTTGAGAACTATATGTGCATTTATTTTATTCTGTGAGTACAAGTACAAAGTTGAAAACACAATGCAAAATTTAGACGTAATAAACGAGAATTTGTATCTGTACGGTGGGTCGATTTTGATGTGTTTGGGTACAATTGGTGGAATATTAAATATTTTTGTATTTATTCATAAAAAATTACGAAAAAATTCGTGTTCAATATGTTTAATCGCTTTTAATATTACTAATTTATTGCTACTCTACTTTTTATTGATGCCAATAATGTTGCAAACGACACAAAATATCGAATTCGGTTCAACAAATTTAGTTTACTGTCGAATTCATTTTTATTTCAGCTTTATATTTACTTCTCTATCGCCTTGTTATTTAATTTTAACATCAATCGATCGAATACTTGCAACTTCACGGAATATTCGTCTACGTCAATTGATTAGCCGAGATCTTATGTGTCGATGTATACTTTGTTTAACTCTGTTCTGGAGTTTGTTTCATATTCATGCACTATTCTATACAGAAATCATTGAGTTTTCATCGAAATTTATGATTTGTTATTTTCAACGAGGTTTATATTCGATTTTAGTTGGTTATTATACATTAATTATCAATGGATTAATTCCGCTTGTATCCTATTTATTGTTTGCATTTTTGATGATAAGAAATGTGCATCAACAACAAGTACGACCGTTTATTTCATCGTATCAATCAGAAAATCGACGACGAACACAAAATGATCGACAATTCATTCGAATGTTATTAATAGAAATTCTTATTTGTATTATATGTGATTTTCTACAGCCGAGTATGTTATTGTACAAAGAAATAACGAAAACATACAAGAAAAATGATGATTTACTAGCAATTGAAAATTTTCTCATAAGTATATCAATATTCGTTTTACATATACCGTTTTGTTGTAGTTTTTATACGAATATTCTTGTTTCGACAACGTTTCGTAAAATTGTTAAAAGTATATTGTGGAGAAATGCATGTTGAAAATAAATACTAAACTATAATTTATTATTTATGCATCAGTTTCTGTCATTTCGATTCCAAATGGATTAATCGAGTCAGATGATACTCGTTGTCTTCGTCGTCGTTGTGCTTTTCGATAATGATAAAAAAGACCGCCAATAACTATGAGTACAGCTGGAACTCCCATTCCTAATGGTACCGTCAGTGTTATAAGATGCAGTTCACGTTCCCTTGCCGATGACTTCGTTGAACTATAAGGTTCTACCGTATATGTGGTCGTATTTGCGTCAGAAGTATATGCAGTTGTAACATTCATTGCTTCAGTAGTTTCTACTGGCGTTGTTGATCTAATAATTAAATGCATGAATGAAAATTGATACATCAGGCTTGCTTACTCTGTTGTATCAGTGGTTGTAGTTGTATCTATATCTGTGATGGTACCAGGAACTGTAGTGTTTCCGAGAAATGTAAATTCAGTTAAAGTGTCATCTGTTTCATCGTCATAAATTTCAGGTTGAACCTAAGTAAAGTATGATCGATTGTGTTTGTGTGAGAAAGAATTACGTACTAATGAGGAAAAGGATTCCATTTGGGATAAAGTAGAATCTAAAGAAAGCTACTGAGTCTTATCATCGAAGAAATTATCATAGACACAATACCGCATGGTCCTTCAAAGATCTTTATTTCATCGATTGCATAGATAAATGTTCCAAACAGTTCGGTATTAGATGTCATTCGAAACCAAATCTGTATACATAAAAATACTAATTATGTGAAAGTTTGTTGAAATACTAATTACTTGATCTAGTTTTAGCTCTGGACTGATAAACGTTGTTTGACTTTGCTGCCATTTGTTTTCAGACGATGATGCTATTTCAACAATTGCTTTTGTTGTATCGTTTGATTTCCATCCAACAGTTATTTTTTTTCCATCAAAAGAATTCGTCATATAATAAAAGAAATTCACACAATAAATGGTATTCGGTTCAATATTAATGTTTGTGAGATAAGTCTCGTCGTGAGTACTAGCATTAGTTTGAAAGAGTGCATAGTTTCCTGAACAATCAAAACATTCACTTTTTCAATAACTAAGAATTAGTGAAAATACCAATTATACAATTTCCTATTCCAGATGCAGTCGGACACGTGAAATTTGTCTCTGTATTTCTTTTACAGAAATACATTTCCACATGTTCATCAGTAAGATATGGCAAGATACATGTTTCATTGTTGGGTATCGTCAACGATTCTTTTATCATAGAATGATTCGTGCAATCATATATCTTCATTTTTAAAAGCAACATTACTTACGAATTGAAGTAACATCAGACAATGGTTGTGGTGTTTTCAATGAATTCGATATTACACCTGATACTATAGTAAAAGTCAATGTTTTCGTCGATTCATTAATTCTGAGCGCACAATCATCTATTGAACCGTTGTCAAAATTGCAATAGTAAACTAATTTTTGACAATGGCACAAAGACAATGGCTTAACCGACAAATAAACTATAGAAATATGAGCAATTTTTCAACTGAAATCAGAATAAATCATAAATGCTGCTTTTACTCACGAATAAAAACCAACCATTTTAACATCGATATTTAGTTAATTCCAAGTAATTTTATTAGTAAAAAAACAACAAAAGTAGAAGTAAAAATAAAATAATAGAATATTTTTTCTTGTTTCACACTTTCACCTTTACCTCGTTATCCACCATGCACGCAGTTTATGCTTGATAATTGTATTTATCATTATTTTCTTTCTCTCCTAAACGCAGATATAGTTTTATATCTCTAGATTTACTTTTGTCGCTGTCGGTCAAAACAAAACCAAACATTTCATGTTATTATGCAATAACATTTTAAGAATTCTTTTTTTTCTTGGCATTTTAATAAAAAAAAACATGAGTAAGGTAAGAATGCTCCATCCTTCATCAGGACGTAAAAATTTCAATGTTGTTACAAAACGAACAGCACCGAATACCAATAATACAAATCAACCGTCGCAAGCAACCAGTGAAAATCCAACTGTTGACAAAAAACAACTTGAACAACAAACAAAAAATGCTATTCAAGTCGCAGCTGCATCACAAACTGGAAAATAAAACTTTTCTTTTCATTGATGATCGAGTCTCAATCATTTTGCCACATTTATAAAGCGATATTTTCTATTTTTGTTTACGATAATAATTGCTTGCTACCACAAAATAAATATTACATGAGGAAATACAAACCAATCATTTTTAATCGTAATATTCACGGCGTTCGTTCTTATCAAGAACCAACACACGTGCTCTATTTTTATATTTTCTACTATTCAAAAGAATCATAATAGATGTATATAAATGACTTCTGTCTGTGTGTGTGTCCGTCATATCTTGTCGAATACATGATATTCTAACAATAACAACGTCGAACATGTGATAGATTACTTTTCTTCTTCGTCACGAAAAGTAAATATCGTACAATTGGTTACGCTCGTTTAAACCAATACGATATAAAAACAAACATCAAAATTGTAATTTATTTGTAGATTCCTAGACATGGATTCGAATTCAATATCAAGTTCAACTGAATCAGCCGAAATTCGTTTTTCAATTTGGCGAACATTTAAACATCACATTCCACGTTTTATTCTCACAATGCTTGTCGATATTATTCTTCCAATAATCATTTATTATACACTTCAATTACATATTAAACCTGTTTATGCTCTATTACTCGCTGGTGTACCGCCGTTTCTCATGGTTATTTTCAAAGGTATTCTTGCTCGAACATTCGATGCACTTGCATTTCTTGTTTTCTCCGGTTTTATTATATCCGGTGTGATTGCAATCATAACACGAAATGCTATCGTACTTCTTCTAGAAAAATCAACAGTTACAGGCATATCATCGATCGTTTTCGGTCTCACACTAATACCAGTACGGTGTTGTCATCATCGATGTCGAGTACGACCATTAGCTTATTATTTCTATCAAGATTTAGTGCCGACGACACGTGCTGAAATCGGTCTACCAGAAAATATATTTCCTCCCGAAGAACAACAACAACAACAACAATCGTCTTCGAATCCTGAAGAAGAAGTTCTCATACCGAGATTATCCGATAAACAAGAAGTATCGAAAGTCTACGAATGGATCTATACACATTGTTCATCATTTCGTTTTTCGTGTTACATGATCACGGGCGTATGGTCAATTGGTTTACTGTCGGAATTTGTTGTTCGATTAATTCTCATTCTTCTACATCTATCAATTAATGAAATATTTTTCTATGCAAATGTCATTCTTACATCTGTGACTATTGTTTGCATTCTATTGACGATTATGTTTGTGATGAGAGAACGAAAACAAACGATTCGATTTATTGAACAATGGAAAAGAGAACATTTACAACTTAACTTGTAGTTTTGCAATATATACACATAGAGTTTTTTTTTTGCTGTTTGTTACCAATAGTATTCTTAACTGTTAAATAAAAAAAGTCGAATTCTCAAAGAGATAATTTCAAAAGAAAGAAAACAACTTTTACCTTTATTTCTTATCATCAAACTAACATGCATTACTAATCGAAATGATCTAATGTATGACTAATTTTCTTGAGATATCCAAGGTATAAAAGTTTAGACTGAATTAAAAACCGTAGAAAAAAAATGTCCGCAACTGATTCTCAACCGAATTCGAAATTTTCTGCTTGGCATGCACTCAAACGATATCTTCCTCGTTTACTCCTAACGATTCTTATTGATGTTATCATTCCATTAGGACTTCTATTTGTTATTCAAAACTACATCAAAATTCTCTACGCACTTATTATAGCTGGTATTCCGCCATGCCTAACAGTTATCGTTAAAGTTATTCGATATCGAACATTCGACGCACTCGGTTTTATAATTTGTATTGGATTTATTATGTCAGCAATTGTTGGTGTGACAACGCAAGATCCATATCTTTTACTTCTCGGACAGTCACTTGTTACGGCAGTTATGTGTTTGATTTATAGTGTAACATTGATTCCATTTGAACGTTGTCATCCGAGTTTGAAACTACGACCATTATTCTTCTATTTCTATCAAGATCTCGCGCCGACAACACGAGAACAACTTGGTGTGCCTGATAATATATTCGAAGATCAAAGTCTCATTTCGGACAAACAAGAAGTTGCTAAAGTCTACGATTGGTTATACGGAAATTTCTCATCTTTTCGTCGTTACTGTTTATTGGTCACATTTACCTGGTCAATTGGTCTGCTCATTGGTTTTCTTGCTCAATTGATTCTTATTCTTGTACGTGTACCCGTCAATACGATTGCTATTTATGGACATGTTGCATTGACTTCAGTTATGATTATTTGTATCGTACTCACGGTTATACTGGTAGCAAAAGAACGAAAACAAACGATGAAACAAATAGAAACGTGGAAAACAGAACATTTAAGTATGCAACAATAGAAATGACGTAGGAAAAGAACTCTTATCGTAGAGATAATAGTCATCTAGGTAAATATATGACACAAAGATAAAAAATAAAATAATCAACTATATAAATAACGATTGAATTTTCATGTGTTTGTAAATAAAAAAAAATTTTAATTAATTATGGATACGAAAGTGACGATTGCATCTTCAACCGAAGAGAAATGTTCTTTTCATAAAAAACCTTTATTTCGTTTTCTGTTAACCATAATCATTGATATTCTCATTCCACTGGGACTATATTTCGGTTGTCAATATTTCCTCGATACTGTTTATGCAATGATCATTGCCGGTGTTCCACCACTAGTTCTCATTATAATTAAATTCCTTCGATTTCGAACATTTGATGCATTTGGCTTCATAGCATGTCTTACTTTTGTTATATCAGCTGTCATTGGTTTCACAACTGAAGATCCTCGTACTCTTCTCTTAGGACAAGCTCTAACAACGGCAATGATCAGTTGTATATTCGGTTTGACATTGATTCCATTCGAACGTTATTGTTCATGTTCGAAATATCGAATACGTCCGTTAGTTTTCTATTCGTATCAAGACATAGCGCCATTCACTCGAGAAAAACTCGGTTTACCTGAAAGTATTTTTCAAAATGTCGAAAATCAAGAAATTCTCTCGAAAAAACAAGAAATAGCACAAGTCTACGAATGGCTCTATGTCAATTGTTCGCCATTTAAACGTTCTTGTTTATTAATGACATTAGTTTGGTTCATCGGACTTTTTCTCAATTTTCTCGGTCAATTAATACCGATTTTATTGCATCTTTCTACTGATACAATTGTCGTTAGTGGACGTATTCTAATGGTATCAATTACGATTTTATGTGTTTTATTGACAATTATTTGTGCGAAGAGAGGAGGAAAACAAATGCGAGCCGCTCTTGAGACGTGGAAAAAAGAACATACAAATGTGCAATAAGCATTTCGTTGTTTCTCGTGCTTTCAAATAAAAACACAAATCGAGGTCATTACTTGTTGTTTTGTTTCTTTCAAATCTGTATCAATAAACGTTTGAACTATTGTCAAATACAAACGTTCGGCATTGATTTACTACGAAGGAAAAAAAAGAGATGAATGTCGTTTCTTTTTTTCTATTGTAACGAAACGAAGGGAGAATGGGAGAGAACACAGTCATACGTATTCGCATATATATATGCGTCGGTGGGTCAAATCGAATAGCGAAAAGAAAAAAAAATGCATATTTTACCGACAAGTACGGTATATTCATCATAAAAATAGAACGAAAATATTCGTCATGACCACATACTCACTGTAAGCGCATGTGATTGCTTCCATTGCCTTTTTTCTTTCTTTTCGTTACAGAGCAATCGACAACGAAAAATACGCGTTGTTTTTTCTTTATATTTTCAAATCAAAACATGATAAACACTTACGAATTGCCCAATTCACTCAAACCAACATCGTTGACAACAGTGAAATTGAAATTTTCGATTTGGCAAACATTTAAACATCATATTCCTCGTTTTCTTCTTACACTTCTCATCGACATTATTCTTCCGCTTGTTATTTACTTTACACTTCAAAAATATATCAAAACTGTCTACGCTCTTCTACTTGCCGGTACGCCGCCGTTGCTCATGGTTATTTTCAAAGGCATTTGGTTGTGCACGTTCGATGCACTTGGCTTTCTTGTTTTCATTACATTTGCTGTCTCAGGTCTCGTTGCAATCATTACACGAAATCCGATCGTTCTTCTTCTTGAAAAATCTCTCGTTACCTGTATAATATCGATCATATTTGCAATCACACTTGTATCATTTCGTTGCTGTCGAATTCGACCATTAGCATATTATCTCTATCAAGATTTAGTACCGACAACTCGTTCAGAACTTGGACTACCGGAGAGTATCTTTGAAAATGAAAACGAACAAATCGCAGATCACTATACGCAATTAAAAGAAGATTCCATATCGATAAAACTATCGAATAAACAAGACGTTAATCAAGTCTACGAGTGGATCTACGCACATTGCTCGTCGTTTCGGTTTTCTTGCTATGCAATGACAAGTATTTGGGCAATTGGATTTTTCTTCGAGTTTCTCGCTCGGTTAATATTAATTCTTCTTCATTTGCCTGTCAACAAGATCGTTCTCTACGGTCATATGATTCTCAGTTCGATAACAGTTCTTTGTATTATTCTTTCGATAGTATGCATTACAATCGAACGAAAATATACTCTATTATACATTGAACAATGGACATTTAGAGAACAACAACGAAAATCTTTGGAACTAGCAGCAGATAGTCTGACGATACAGTCAAATTCGAATTCTGTTTTGAGTTTATAAAAATATTTTTGCTTTAAAAATTGTGAATAAATAAACTAGTGACATCTTTGATCGATTTGTTTCAATAAAATTATTGGTTCATATCGATTAACCTATTAGGATCTATAAACTTTTGCAATTTTTTCTCCTCATATATTCAGATAGTTCGTTCGTTTTCGTCATGCCTCGATCAAAAAAGCGTAAACCAAATCCCGAACCGGAATCCGAATCAACGAGTTCATCGTCGGATTCCGATGAACAAGAAAGTCTTCCACAAGAAAACATTCAAATCGATCTCGAAGCTCGTTCGCCAACGGAATCCGATCAATCGGCAGTTGTTCAATTTCTCGAACAATCATTCGGAAATTCGATCAAAAAGTCCGTTCTCGATCTCTATCAATTAGCTTCTCAACTTGTCAATCAAAAATCATGTGGAAGCGTCTTCTACCAACCATTGGACGACGACGACGAAGAAGAAGAAGAAGAAGACGATGAAAGTCTGGTTTTAGGCATCTGTTCGTTTCTTCAGTTCGATCAACAAGAAAACAAACAATTGAAGAAATGGTTCACCGAAAAATGCTCGGAGAATAGCCAAGCAAAAAATATTCTTCAAGGTAAAAAACAAAAAAAAAAGTTATTTGGACGAGTTGGGATTTGAACCCAAGACTTTTCGCATGCAAAGCGAACACTCTACCCCTGAGTTACACGCCCTTCGAAGATATTTCGTTTGTTTTTAGATTCGAAATGCGGTTTATTCGTTAACGAACGTTATATGAATATTCCTGCTGACGTAAGTCTGCCCGCAATTCGGTCACTTCGCGAAGAAATTCAAACGCCAATCGATTTCTGGATTGTTCATTCGAAACTTCGTTCGCCCAAGTCCGATCCAAGTACAATCTACTATTTGAACGGTGAAGAGGAGATTTTCGATGAAAATTCAACGATTTCAATTGAATATCAACCGAATCAATCGAATGCAAACGATTGCATCGAAAAACGACGAATTCTTTTTGTTTCAACAAATAAACTCGACAAAATCTGCTCGGATATCGAACAGAAATTAAAATAATAAAATGTTCGTTTTTTTTTTATTTCAGATGGAAGAAGAAAATCAAAATGAAGAAATCGTGACATTCAAATCACTAGTACGAACTATTTCAACTGATCAAAAAGAAAACATTTTTCGTTCTTCAGGGTCTCAACGATGCACTTTGCGAAGCGTGTGAGAAACTCGGTTGGAAAGGGCCAACAAAAATCCAATGTGAATCATTGCCCGTTGCTTTTCAAAGTAAAACGAAAACGATTCAAATAAGAACTCAAGAATAATTTTCAGATCGAGATATAATCGGTCTCGCCGAAACCGGTTCAGGTAAAACCGGTGCATTTGCATTGCCGATTCTTCAAGCTCTACTTGCCAATCCTCAACGATTGTTCGCTCTCGTTTTAACGCCAACAAGAGAATTAGCCTATCAAATCAGCGAACAATTCGAAGCGTTAGGCTCGTCAATCGGTGTCAAATGTGGTAAGATTGAAAAACAAAATGAACTGTTCTACTTTTAATCTTTTTTTTTCAAAGCGGTTATTGTCGGTGGAATGGATATGATGTCTCAATCGATTGCTTTGGCCAAGAAACCTCATATTGTTATCGCTACACCCGGTCGTCTTGTTGATCATTTGGAAAATACGAAAGGTTTTTCGCTTCGAACGATTCGTTATTTAGTCATGGACGAAGCTGATCGAATTTTGAACATGGATTTCGAAGTTGATTTAGACAAGATCCTAAAAATTCTTCCACCATCATCGACACGTTCGACATATCTCTATTCAGCAACGATGACAAAGAAAGTTGCTAAATTACAACGAGCATCGCTTCGAGATCCAATCAAAGTCGAAGTGTCGGATAAATACGCAACTGTTGAAAAATTACAGCAGAGTTACTTGTTTATTCCAGCTAAATTCAAAGATGTCTATCTCGTTTCACTTTTGAACGACATGGCCGGCAAATCAGTGATTGTTTTCGCCGCTACATGTACGACTGCATTGAGATTGGCGTTATTAACTCGAAATCTCGGGTTTACAACTGTACCGTTACACGGACAAATGAGTCAAACGAAACGTCTCGGTGCGCTGAACAAATTCAAAGGCAAAGCTCGATCGATTCTGATTGCTACTGATGTCGCCAGTCGAGGTTTAGATATTCCTCATGTTGATATTGTTATTAACTATGATATTCCAACGCATTCGAAAGATTACATTCATCGTGTCGGTCGAACAGCTCGTGCTGGTCGTAGTGGTAAATCGATAACATTCGTTACTCAATATGATATTGAATTATATCAACGAATTGAATTCTTAATTGGCAAACAATTATCACAATATCCAATGCAAGAAGATGAAGTTATGCTTTTATTAGAACGTGTCAATGAAGCTGATCGACAAGCACGAATACAAATCAAAGAAATCGACGATGAGAAGAAAGATAGTCGACAAAAACGAAAGAAAAACGAGAAAACAAATGAAAAATCGGGTGAAGACAAGTTCAATAAGAAACGTAAACGTGAATCGAACGATTCAGAAAATGGTTTTGGTGTGAAAAAACATTTGAAAAAAAAGAAAAAATCTAAATAAACATCAAATTGTCGTCTATTTGAATAGACATTGTTAAACAAAAAAACAAAGAATGAAGCGTCTTTCTTTTTTTTTATAACTTTTATGATGATCAACCGTCAAACATCAAACGTATCTCTTTCTTCGACGCTAATCAAAGATTAGCAAGTCACGTTTCATCACTTATATGTACAGATTAGCACACGAGAAGTTTATTACGAATAGTTGAAAGAAAAGAAATGCTACTGGTACTTAAAGAATAAAACTCAACCAATTTGAATTAACCCCTCGAGGCAAATGTCTATACAAACGAAATGTGTTGATGAAGTGAAGTGACACAAGACAGAAGCTCTATGTAAATATATACACAATCAATCATGTACAAATATCTATCTCATATGACACTTTGAAGAAATCAATTGATATTTAGAAAGATGAAGAAATAATCCTCTCTCTGGATTCTTTTTTTTTTCTTGACGAGATATGATGATAATTGAAAAATATTTCTTTAAATCATTGATCAATTGTCTTGTCTTGTCTCTCGATGCCCGACGGGTAAATTGAAATCATTGTTATTCTTGTTATTTTTCAAGAATAACACCTCAATTGACAAAATTAAAATCAATGATCGATTTCATTTGTTTCTCTCACATTTCTCTTTTCCAACTGAATAACAATCAAACGAACAAATTCAATTAAAAGATCATTATTGGTTAACACGAATCGTCATGTACATAAAGATTAAGTTCTCAGCCAATCATAGATCGAGAAAGAGAGAGAAAGACAGAGAGAGAAAACGAAAGAAAGAGACATCACAAATCATTCGTTCAAGTAATTGAATAGATAAAACATGCCTGTCTACTACAATTCGCCAAAACGAAAATCAAACGGCTTTTCGATTGATGATTTAATTAGAAATGAGAGTCGAACGAAACCATCGACAGTCCTCGCTCCACCGATCGGTTGGTTTCCATCGACGTCGAATCTCTATCAATTACAACGAGAATCAATGTTACAATTCTTTCGACAAACAAATCAATATCATAGTATGATAATTTTGTTTTTAAATAAAATTTGAATTTGATTTTTGCAGATTCAGGCGCGGCAGTAGCTGCAGCATTTCTATTGAATTCATATCGTAAACCGAAACGAAATCGAACGGCATTTACACCAGCTCAATTGCTTCGATTAGAAAATGAATTCGAAAAGAATCATTACATCGTCGGACAAGAACGAAAAGATCTCGCTAAACATCTCAATTTGCCCGAATCGAAAGTCAAAGTTTGGTATCAAAATCGTCGTACCAAACACAAACGTTTGACACTCGATGACAGTCAACAGAATGATTCGGATTCAATGATTAAAATCGATGATGACGACGATGAATCATCGTGGAATACCGACGATACTCATCACGAATAATTTCGAGAAAAAAAAAGAACATTTTCACCGGTCAATTCGTTTATTTATTTGTTTTCGTTTTTCTTTTCTGTATTATTCGTAGTTGAAATTTGACAATAAATCGGGATTTAGAATTCAAAACGAACGCCTACATAACGTATTAGGCATTTTTTTCTCTCTTCTTTCTTGCTCGACGATCGTTATTGACGTCAGCAAGTCATATAAAACGCGAGCGATTGATTACAAAACAACAACAGAACTCACCTGACTCGCAAGTAGAAGTATGTCGTCTGCACAAGAAGCTGCTAATTCTCTTCCATCAAATTTCGATATTGGTGGTCTATCGAATGCATTAAATAATCCTCAAGCAATATTCAGTATGTTGGACAAAAACAACGATGGCAAAATAACAAAAGATGATCTCACGAAACTGTTGGAACAGTTCGGTGTCAATGGTTTTGCAGCGAAATATTTAGCGTCGTATTTGTTTAAACAATTAGATGCGAATGGCAATGGAACAATTGAAACAAGTGATCTTACTGATGCCGATGGAATTTTAAAGAGTTTATTGAAAATGAAACAAAGTGGAGGAAAGTAAAATGAACTTCGGAAAGAATTTTAAATGAACATTCGAGAAAAGACAAGAAAAATAAAAATAAAAATCGATGAATATGAAAATAAACTTGTTGCGTGATTTCGTTTACGTCCTTTTCCCATTCCAATGGGTGATTTGTAATTAGCCGATTTTTCTTGACCTTTATGATCGATAATAGCTGCATTCGGATTATTTGACGGATTGTGTATGAATGTTTTCAAAAGATTATCCAACTAAAAATAGACATCTTATATGTGAAGATTGTTTTAAAGAAATCCAACAAACTTTAGTAGCAGTTGCATCGCTATTGCATTGATTTGTTTTGCATAAAAAAATTAAACTGAAATGTTCTTTGTCTTTGAAGTCTAAATCTTCAGGTTTTTTTAAAATCTCATCATATCTATATAGAATCTCATAACTTGGAATAAATAGGTTCGAACTAAAGCCAAATCCATCTATAATATTGGCAACAAGATTTGTTTTACATCCTTTTTCCGGTGAATCACCAACATCCTTGTGATAAATATATTTACAGAATCGTACGTCTACCAAACATGACTTATCGTCCTCATCATTACTATCAAGACATCTATTATACAAAACGAAAGTAAAATATTTCTTAATTTATTTGATTCTTTGTCTTACTTTAATGGATCTGATCCAGGCTCATAGAGAATACGTTTTATTTGTTTGAATAGATCTAATCGGTGGTCAGGATCAGATAATTTTTTCAAAATCTTACGAGCTTCATTTAGAGCACAATTGGCTTCTGTATTACATTGAATACGTGTTGCTAATCCAACTAGATTCGTATCGAAATCACCTTTTATTTCATATTGTATCATGCTCTTTTCACCCGTACCAGGAAGAGCTTCGAATAATCCGCCGTCTTCATCTTTAATTGAATTCAAATAAATTATCATTGATTTCGTATTATATTCAAAAATAATTTCTGCATAACACGATTCAGTTGTATCGTCGTCACTTGTAGATGTACGAAGTTCACAATTATCTTTACCGTTAATTGCGTTATCATCTGGCAATGCTGTATTAAAATCGGATTCAATAAAACAACCTGCTTTAGTTGCTTTGAATAATTTCGTTTCATCTATTTGGAGTTTTTGAAATTTGTCCGCAACTTTGTTGAAAATATGGCCAATGTTGTTCTCATTCTGCATACATTTTAATGAATTAATTTGAAAATAATTCGTAAATAAGACAATAAAGATAATGATTAACATAAGTATTAAACTGAATTTTAGAATACAAGATAAATGAACTGATAGAGCGCCAAGATTGTCAATTTACTTATTAACAAAAAAAAGCTCGAAAGTTTACATAGGTTCAGGAGCAAGTTTTAATTCTGTTTCTCGTGCTAAATCAGGATCAATCAAACGATCGAGATGAATCATTGAATGAGATGAAATTCGTTTTGTACACAGCAGATAACAGGCAAATAAACAAACGAGAAAAACTAAGAAAGCAAGCACAAAATAAAATTCCATTTCTCTAAAATTCATTGCGAATCGATAATAAAAACAAACCGTTTGAGAATTGAGAATCATCATAACCATAAAACCGAAATAAAAAAAAGGAAACAATCGAAAGGTTTCATATGTATGCATCGTCGATTTTATTGATATGAGAGAAAATAAACGAAAGAATTTAGTATTGCTGCGGATAAAACATGACTGGATGAGGATTGAAATATTCTTGATCATCATCATCGGTCGAATCATCACCATCATCATCGATTTGTTGATCATAAGTGAGATCATGTCGACTCAAAGACTTGTGGATATTCGTCGTTGGCATTGAATTCATATTGTCAATTTCTTTGATTGCCCATAAATCTTTTGCAAGAACTTTATCTTTCAGATATTCATACGGTAAATATCCGTACCCATGATCGCCCCAATGAATACCATGCGAATTCCGAATGATGAATACTTTCTGAGAATGAATATATCCGACACAGACGACAGCATGTCGATATTGCAACGGTTTCTCATGTTTACTCGGCATTGGTATGAATCCATGATGATTCCACGAGAATGACGGAAAGATTTTAATTGCCATGACAAATGGATAACCTTGAGCAAGACATTGACGTAGTTGTGAAACGTCGTTTGAAAGACGACGAAATTCATTGAGACGATAGTTTTGACTGTTTAAATAAGCGAATTGATTCGGTGGAACGTTTAATAGACGTTGATCAGATGGCCAATATTGTTCTTCACAACAACCGTATTTAATCAAACTTACAAGTGCAAATTGAAGATCTGCACCGGAGTCACTTTCTGTGGCATCACGTTGAGAGATTTCGTTTTCGAGTAAACGAGCATTGTAATAGATGAATAGTTGACTGAAGGATTTCGGTCGACCAGTCGAATAGAAATGAAAATATTCGTAGATCGATGCGAGAGCATTGCCAACACATGAACCAAGAGAATATTGTTCTTCGATTGGATTGAAATACGAACGGAGATCAACACGATCGGGCAATTGTTGACGAGAGAGAAACGATAGAAAGGGTTTCGCAATTTTAAGCAAAGGTTTAGCACGCGATCGACGACATCCACCATTGACACTCATTATGATTAAATGAATCGAAATGATGAGTATTTGAAGGCCGAATAATGAATAATCATTCGAAACTAGTGACATCTATTATCTAGATAAGTTAATCACATCCTTTCGTGTTTTTCTAATCATGAAACAGATGTAGCTGTTTTCGACTCGATTTCTCAATCGAATAATTTTCTGTTGATTTCGTTTTCAAGGATATCACTAAGACAGTGCTATTGCCAAATGGTTGCTATAGATAGTCACCTGTCAAGAAATCAAACATCTCACGAAAATTTTTTCAACGTTTCGTTTCGATGTCGCAAGACGAAACACAACAACAATCTGGCCAAGCAATTCTACGTGCCAAAACGGCACTAATCAAACCTTATTCCAAAGTATTTCGAACACACAAATCGATTCATAGAAACTCTTGTTTTTTCTTTCGTATAGTATACTCAAGAAGGTCTTCGTCCTCGAACGCCGAATGATCCTTACACATCGTTATCGAAAGAACAAGAGTCTAGTATCGAACGTTCAGCAAATCCGTTGTTCTTTCGTAAAGATGCTATTTCAACATCAACTGGTGCTTTTCGTTGTTTTCGACAACGTCAAACGGACTCAGTGCCTATGACTCATTTACGAACCGGTGGTCAAGTTGGTGGTGGTACTGAGTTTACTTTTGTCACGCCGGAAGCTTACACATCGAAATTACCCGAACAATACAATGGTTGTACGGACGAAGCCTATCCGAAATGGTCTCCGAATCGAGCTGGTCAACGAACGCTCGCACATTTTCGAGAACATGTGCCTGTGGAACGATATGTTTCGATTGATATGTATCGTCGACCACCGACTGGACGTTCAGGACAGATTATATTCGATCATGGCCGACCGAATGACGGTTACTATTTGCAAAGAAATGCTTGTAAAACGAAATAAAATTCGTTTTTTCTCTTCGAAAATAATCGATTGTTGGTTTTTTTTCAAGATGATACGACATGGTTCGGCTCGGAATTGCCTCTCAATCGTCGTCATATTCTCGATTCGATTGAACAAAAAACTAAAGCCGATTACGAACAAGAACATGCCGAACAACGAGAACAATATCAACGAGCGAAATCAGCGTGGCCTCACGTCACCGAATACTCGGACAAATTCGTCTTAGGAACTCGTGTTCAACAACAGCAAAAAACTGAGTATGTAAAAAAAGATCGATCACACCAGGATTCGAACCTGGAATCCCCCGCTCCGTAGGCGGGTGCCTTAACCATTGGGCCATGCGACCGTTGCACATAAACAGAAGAATTCTCTTCTCATCGAGAAAAACATTCATCTCTCGAAGGAAAAAGAACAGAGAAAAACACAACATTATTTTCTTCGTTCTTAGAGAACAGAACGGAGAAAAAAAAAGACCGATCACACCAGGATTCGAACCTGGAATCCCCCGCTCCGTAGGCGGGTGCCTTAACCATTGGGCCATGCGACCGTTGTCAAATAATGAATCAATTTCGATGTCTATCTTATTTTCTCGTTTTTAGTTTGGAACGTAATAAACAACATGTTGCACAAAATCCGACTCGTTTGGTTACTTTACACAATGATCTCGCTGCTAAAGCCGTTGCACAAGGTCGAACATTAGTCAATGATCCGTCATTGGTTATGAAATGTTAAAAACAATAAAACAAAAATAAGAAATTCTTTTTTTTTATTATTATTCGTCTTCAATTAAATTTGATGCGTCACTGAATCGATGAATCGGTCGTTGTTTATTGTAAATAATCAGTATGAGAGATACGACGAATAGAACAACGCCAACGATGATCGCATAATTCGATCGAATGAAAAGCCAAATATCAAATGTTTTCTTCGACTTTCTATGCGGATGAGTTGGCGTCGAACTACGAGTAACTCCAAAATCTTCGTCTTCTGTTCGTGTTTGATAATTATCTAGATTATTTCTGTTTTTTTTTATTTAATTGGATTGTTGAAGAGAAAAGGATACTTGTATTCGGTCGTTCGAGTTGTTTTAATAATTCCGCACGAGCTCGATTAAGTAGTTGTGCCGCAATGTTCGAGTCCGGTGCGTTGTTTTTATCTGGATGAACTTGTATAGATAATTTCTTATAAGCCCTGTTAATTTCAGCTGCTGTTGCACGTCTCGATACGCCCAAAATACCGTAGAAATCATCGTTTTTTCTCGTTACAATTTGCCTGACGATCGCTAAATCTTGTTGAGTATATTTTTTTGGCTTCGACAGCGGAGTCTGTTGTTTCTGTGGAGTTGAATTGATATGATCGATTAGAAGTAATAGAAAATACCGAGTAAAAAACATCGAAAGAAAAGAAAAATGATGCGCCAATTTCAACAGTCAATTAACCTTCGGATATCCTATTTCTTAGCACATAACTGATTTTATTTGTCGAAAAAATTGAGAAACTCCTTGCCGAAAGACTCGACCACCGCTTAATGTATAAATATAAAACGGCATTCCACTTGCAACATAAGTTAACAAGATTGTGAATGTAAAAATTGAATTTTCGATTGTTTTTTGAATCGATGATTTGAATCGATTGGTTGTAATTGTTAAATAGATCATTTCGATCGTTTGTGGAAGTGTAAATAAAACTAAGAAACCAATTTGAATGAGAAGCATAATCAAAAGACGACGATCAACGGATTTCAAATGTTGTCGTTGTTCGTATGAAATTAAAATTAGACTCGATCGAGATAGAAATGGTGCAAGTGCACGCGAATGAACATTTCGAACATTATGCATTGTTAAAAAACCGAAAACAATCATAAATATTAACGGAAAAAGAATCGTAACAAATGTATAAATTTGATCGGTTAAAATTCGACAGAATATTGTTTTACTATAGCATTTTAATGGTGAATCGATTAGATTACCTTGATAACAATAGAATATCGGTGAAAAAATCGAAAATATACTGAGTACAATGATGGTTACGACTTGTTTAATATTTTTCAAGGTACTTAAACGTCGACGTGATACTTTAACGCATGAAAGTAACCAACGATCGAATATAGCTAAAGAAATTAACCATATGGCGATAGTTCGAGATGTAAGAAGAATAAAAACACGTAATTGACAGAGAAAATCATATCGATCAAGTATTGAATTTGAGATTAAACGAGTTGTTAGACCGAATAGAATTGAAATAAGATTGAATATTGATGAAATACGAAATAGCCATGCACAAGAATTTGAACGAAGAGTTCGTTGCGATAAAACGAATATGTTTAAAAGATTTCCTAGACCGCCAAATATTAACAAGAATATCGTCAAATAACAATTGATATTCCATGACATCGCTGTTAAAAATAAACTGATTCTCGTCGAGTTCATATGTTTTTATCTACCGAAATAAATAAGCCAGACAACGATGATTATATGTAAATCGAATTAAAAGTCTTTGGAGAGAAAGACGAAGCGAGAATTTTCTTGATTATAATTCAACACGACGATGAGACTGTCGTGAAAGAGAAAAAAGTCAGACTTGTCTTATTTTCATGACGTCAAGAAAAAAAATAAAATTAACCTTCTTCGTTTTCCTGTTTTCTTTAATTGCACGATCTCAATTGAAATTGATGAGTGGTGTCCTTTACATGGAAATTTATTTTTAGTTTCATGTCTAAAGATTTCGAATGTCCTTAGAAAAGAGAAGTATTGCGTAAAAATACTCACCTTTGACAGGTGAACAAGCAGCGTGGCGCAGTGGAAGCGTGCTGGGCTCATAACTCAGAGGTCGGTAGATCGAAACTACTCGCTGCTATCTTCTCTTTTTTCTTTTTTTGTTTCGATCGCACTTGCTGACCTATGATTATAGTTCAATATAAACCCTAGATTTAATTGTTTTCGAGGACGGTCTATTCTCTTTCGTGATGGTATAAATAGTCGAGAGAAAATCACATTCGAACATCTTCTTCGATTAAGTAAGAAACACAAAATAAATCGATTTTTGACTTTTTTTTTATTCGAATTTTAGTCATGAATTCGAAAGCCATTCTTCTCTCAATTATTTTCACGTTCTTAATAATTGCTTCGTTCAATTTCAATGGTGCTGATGCTTCACATTCACATTCACATCATGGCATTCGAAAGTGTGTCAAATGTAAATTCGGTTTAATCGAATGTTGCGAACCAGATATTTGTGAAAGCAAACTCTTACGTCCAGATAAATGCATCAGAATTAAAACATAAATTCTCTATTGAATTATCTTAACTCAGCAATTGTACTTTTTCTTTTTTCTTGTCATTCAAATAAATGTCAAATCAATGCACTTATAAACATATCACGCTTTTCGACCCCGTCTGCATAAGTTAATTCCCAAAACAAAACAGTTATTTCTTTTTTCATGCTTTGTTATGTTAAATTAAGAATATATCAATATCTTTAATTAATTGAAGTTTTTAATTAAACTATGACCTTTCGCCTATATAAACAATCGAAAATAACAATTTTCATAAATTATTTTGCTTTTTTTTTGCAAATATGTATCATCGAATCTTCTCGATTTTATATATGTAAGCGAGAGAAATAAAATTTGTAAAAGAAGCGGTTGGTTTTTGTTTTGTAGATTGCTTCGTCTTGGAACTGGTATCGTCAAACGATTTTTATCAATCGATGATGAACATGACACAGTTTTCAGTTATTACGAACGTGGAGTTCCTAATAAAAAACATCCGAGTATTGTTTTTATTCACGGATTTTCTGGTGAAAAAGAATCTTGGCTTGATCTTGTGAAAGTCAGTCGAAATTATTAAAACAAAACAAAAAACTTAAAGATTTCGATTTAGAAAGTCAATAAAAAGTATCATTGCATTATGATTGATCTTCCATGTCACGGAGAAACAACGGGTTTATTTAACAATGATCATCGCGTCGAACTTTTCATTGAAAAACTCAAATTAGTAAACCCATTTGATTCGATTGATTGAATTTTTTTTTTCTTCTTTGTTGTTTAGTTTTTCGATCGATTAAATATGACAAAACCATTTTGTATTGTTGGCACATCAATGGGCGCTGCAGTTGTAGCCTCATTTACGGTTAAATATCCTGAATACGTCAAAATGATGTGTCTCTTGGCACCACCTCGTAAGTTGTCAATTCGATTCGAATGAAAAACAAACTTAATTAATTTTTAATAGCCTGTGAAGAATATGAAAGTGAACTTATCGGACGAGTACGTCGTGGTAGTATCCATTTACTTTTGCCGCACACACTCGAACAATTTCACGCTGTAATCGAACAGATTGTAGTTAAAAAGGACGTGCCAAAATTTTTTCTCGATATGATGTTTCGAGCACGATTACCTTATATTGATATTCAAAAGAAATGTAAGAATTCTTTTACATAGATCTGCATTGTTGCTTTAATGCATTGATATCTTCTAGTGATTCAATCAGTCTTCGAACATGAATACAAACATTTGAATACGTATTATGAACAACTGAAATCAATCAATCGACCAACATTGATTCTCTGTGGTCGACAAGACACCGTACGGAACTATCCGATAGATTTTGTAAAATAAAACCAACGAAGTTTTCATTTAGATTTGCACGGTTGAAAGTATGAAGTATTTTTCAAAAATAATTCCTCATGCTCAATTGGAAATCTTTGATAATTGTGGCCATTTAATGAGTCATGACAAAAGCAAAGAGTGTGCTGCATCGATCATGAACTTTATTCGTCGCCATTCACAAAAAGCTTGATTTTTTTTCTGTATTAATCTTTCGAAATAAAATAAAACTTAGTTAGAATCGAAAGTTAGCGACACTAAGAACTTCGGATTGGTAAATCTGCGGATCAATGAGTAGAAGAAGATTTGTTTGATTTGATCATTATGAGTTTGACAAAAACAAACGACGGATTCTTTTGCCTCGCCAACGGTTCAAATGAAACCGGTTTGCCAACAAAAGCTGCTGTTCAATCAGGACAAGCAAAGAATGATGAAATCTACGATGTGATTATCATCGGTGCAGGTTTTGCCGGTCTAATCGCAGCTCGTGAGTTAGGTCTTCGCGGACGAAAAGTTCTTCTCGTCGAAGCACGAGATCGTATCGGCGGCCGTACATTTACAGCTGAAATCGACAATCATAAATTCGAAATTGGTGGCACATGGATTCATTGGAGTCAACCGCACGTCTGGACTGAAGTGACACGTTACGGACTGGAATTAATTGAATCGAAAGGTGCAACAGCCGATCGAATGAGTATTTTACTTGGCAATGGCAAACAATTACAACAAGGTTCAATGTCTGAATGTTTCACAGCTTTAGACAAAGCTATGATGAAGTACAGTGACGTCGATGGTTCGCAAGGACGAACAGTCGTGCCTTTACCGCACTCACCTTTTGCTGCCAATGAAGCTGTTGAAAAATACGACAAAATGTCAATGCAAGATCGATATGATCTTGTTGCTAGTTCTCTTGAATGCGATGAACATGTTAAACAAATCTTATTATCATTTTTATCGATGAATATGCAAGGTGATATCAGTCAAGGAGGTTTTATCGATCATCTTCGTTGGTGGGCACTAGGTGATTATGATACAAGTCGATTGTTCGATAAACTCGATCGATATAAGATTAAACAAGGTACAACAGGTTTAGCTCAAGCCATTCTCAATGATTGCCGAAATGTGACCTTAGCTTTGTCAACACCGATTCAATCAGTTGACCGTACGAATCCTGAACAAGTTCTTGTTCGTACGAAAACGAATCAAATACTAAAAAGTCGAGCTGTTATCGTTGCCGTTCCGTTGAATGTTATGCAACATATTGAATTTATTCCTGAGTTCGAACAGAAGAAAAAACAAGCGATCGACGCCGATCAATGTGTTGGCGGAACGAAATTCTGGGTTCAATTAGACAAACCTGTTGGACAATGGCTTGGCTTTGCTCCTTATCCGAGTCCGATAACAATGGCGTTTACAGATGATGCCGACGGTTCGATTATCGTCGGTTTTGGACCCGATGGAATCCTCGATATTCAAAATATCGATTTTGTCGAGCAAGAATTGAGTAAATTACTTCCGAACGTTAAAGTCAAATACGTTCTCGGACATAACTGGCGAACAGATCCGTATGTGATGAGTACATGGTCATGGTACAAGCCCGGTCAAATGACGTCGAATCTTGTTGAATTACAAAAAAGTGTGGGACCAATTTTCTTTGCAGGCAGTGATTTAGCCGATGGTTGGCGAGGATTTATCGACGGAGCTTTAGAAAGTGGACTTGTCGCCGTTCGAAATGTTCAAAAATATTTGAATTAAAACTTTTATTTTAACAAAAATAAAGAAATATATTTAAATTATCAATTCAAAGTTCGATTTTTTCTCCGCTTCGTTTCTCAGTTCATCTTTTCCGAATTCACTTAAATTACAATCATGAATCGATAGACTTCGCAACGTCTTATTCAATTCAAGCAGTCGAATAAGATAATCAATACACAAATCCGTGATAAAAATATTGTACGAAATGATCAAAACTTTCAATGTTTGATTGTGAAAAGTCAATGTATGCGCTAGTTGTTTCACGCCGTAATCACCAATTTCATTATCGGATAACGATAGTTCAGTTAATGTTTGATTAATTCGAAGCATTTTAATTAAATATTGTATACTTTCATTGGAAATTGCGTTTCTATTTAATGAAAGGATTTTTAAAGATGAATAAGGATTTATTGTTAACATTTCGCAAAGAATAAAAACACCACCATCATGAATTTGATTATGAGACAAATCTAACGCTCTCAACGTGGAATTATTTGACAATCGTAAGCATAAAGTTAAAACACTTTGATCAGTTATTCGATTGCCACATAAATTCAACTTTGAACACGGTTTTCGAACGAGAATTTCTTTGCTGAGAATAATAACATCTTGGTCGATTAAATTCCAATAGGAGAAATCAACGGAAGAATTCGGTTCGATGGACGCAAGTTTTTGTTCTAATTTTCGATTGTAATAAATTTCTGATATAAAACGTTTAGTACTAACAGGTTTTGTTGGTTCAACAAGTAGTTGTATCGATGGAATTGCCAATCGGATTTTCTTCGACATAATCGATTTATGTTATGTTTTTATTCAAACGAGAGAAAAAAAACACGAAATGATTTTTTCGTCTTATAGTTTAGTCTAATGATGGGGATAAACCAAGGATATTTTGTGTTTTGCCGATAAATGATAGAGAAAAAAACTAATCAATAATTTAACCTTGATAGTCATTACTTCCTTCACTTTACTTTTGCTTAATGTGAACAGAATTAGACGAAAGAACGTGTGCATTGCATCATACGAATGACGAAATTCAAGAAATACGAATGAAAAAAAAAGAGAAGATAGCAGCGAGTAGTTTCGATCTACCGACCTCTGAGTTATGAGCCCAGCACGCTTCCACTGCGCCACGCTGCTGATATTTTTATTTCAGTTGAACACGACATTTATTTGGTGTCAATAGAATTAATCTAAAAGTGTAACACAATCCCCTTTGACATAGAAATAAAATTGAATTTGCCATGGAAATGGACACTGTACAATATCAACATTCATCTCTTTTCTATTTCTGGTTTCTAGATTGAGGTAAGCGACTTTTCGATTGTCACAATCAAGTTCAAGTTCAACGGCGAATTGTTTACAACCTTGCAAATCTTGGATTTTAACTGGAATTTCTTCTGTGTTGCCAGGCAGAGTTTCGTCCCTATTATTCCACCCGTATTCCTTATATTTCTGATCGTTGCCTAAGGCTGTTAACTTTGATGCAATACTGAAATGAGTAATATATTCTACATCTCTATTTTCGAACAGAAATCGAATACAATGTTTTCCAGACGAATATTCCTCGGTTCCACATGCGTAGGCTGTTCCATTTTTTGGACCATTGTGCATCGCCCGAAGACCACCATTGTCAACACGAACATTAATAAATACCTCTCCGAATCGGTCACGTTGTCTAAGAATTTCTAATTTTTTGTTTGCTTCGGTTGAAATACGTATTTTCCCGATCAAAATGTTTGTTCTATCCTCTTGAATAGAAACGGATGAATCCAATGAATTTATATTTTCCTTCAGTTTGTGTAACATCTCTGTCCATGTACGAAGATCTGTTTCGACATAATCATCATCGAGCCGAGCTTTTTGTAATCGTTCAGCAATATCATGCAATTCTTTAGAAATTAACAAAAACATATTCACGCTAACTTTTATATAAAATGTACCTGCGTCTGAATTAATTAACTTATTCGCTGTATTTCTTGCTTCTTTTGCCATTCGTTGGATTTTCCCAATCGAATCGCGTTCCCATTGATCGATCTGTTTGAAAATAGGATGTTGATCGTTTTTATTTTGTTTATTCTTCAGTATAGCATGTTGTATAGTATCATGTTCGAGGATAATTTCATCCAGTTGAAGACTTAAATGATCTCGATGTTCATTCAAATGTTTTCGACAGAATACTTGAACACAACCTTCACATCGAAATATTCCCGGAGCTTTATCATCACATGAGGCGCAAGGTGCTTTTAACGAAGTTGCCATGAATGTATTTACAATCGAAACAGCTTTCTGTTTTATTTATTTTCGAATTAGAAAAAGAAAACAAACTAAACTGACTCATATATCGTTATCTACGATAGCTGAGATGATGATAGCAGTCGAATGGTATCTCCGACATCATACAAATAAAAATAGAGCTTCCATGGAAATGGACATTTTTCAATATTAACATGAATTTCTTTCGATCGTTTTGTTTTTTCATTAAAATAACGAATCATTTGTTTGTCACAATCGATGAATAATCTCAAATGAAATCTTGTTTTGCCTTTTAAATCTAGGACAATTTTTTCATTGACTGACAAATATTTCGAAGGATTAACACAATCATCACTTTGCCAACCGTACGCACAAAATTCCGATTGAAAACTATCGTTCGAAATTTCCATTAATTTCGAAATAATATTAAACGAAAGAATAAATTCATTCGTTTTTTTACTCATCAATAATTGAATTTCATGTAAACCTGACGTGTATTCTTGTGTTCCATAGACATAAGCTGGCGTTCGTTCATGGCCGCAATGCATTGCTGTATGACGTTGCTCATCGAAATGTATGACATTCGACGAACTAACAAGTTTCTCCTTTAAGATCTTATGTTGAGGTTCTTTAGAAATATTCAATTGGGGAATTAGAACTCGAGTTTGATCTTCATAAACAGTGAGCATCGGTGAAAGATTAGTTACATCGTGTTTGATTTGTTCGAGTTGAATTTTCCATTGATAAAGATCTCGTTCGAGATATTCATGATGTTCACGTGCATTAACTAATTGTTTATTTATTTGATTAATTTTCTCTTTGATTTGTTCTAAATTTTTTTTCGTTTCGAAAAAGAAAATTCGACTCGATGAAAAAAAAATGAATAAACCTTTTTCGCTGTATGCTAACATTTGCAGATCGTGTCTCGCTTTGCCAGCAGCTCGATGAATTGTTTCAAGAGCATCTTTTTCCCAACGATCAATTCGTTCGAATAAAACCGTCGATGACTGTTTACTATCGTCAACAGTTTGAGATAATTTCGTATGTTGAAAAATAATTTCATCTAATTCATTAGTCAAACGTTGTCGATGTTCATTCGCATGTTTCATACAAAACGTTTGCGAACATCCTTCACATGTAAATACTCCACCGATTTGTTTTGCTCCGCAAGCAATACAATTAGTAGCCTTGCCTGACATTTCAATGAGTCGTAGTACGAATGATAAAATATACGTGTGAGCAATCAACCAAATTTTTTTTCTCGTTCTCTCTCCTTCGCGTTGGTATATGCGATTCATTTGATTGTATCTCTCAAGGTTTTTCGAGTGTACGAAAAAGAAAGCATCTTTTTTTTCATCGTTTATTGAATAATCAATTGAAAATTCGGTTTATGTTCCGCAATGCTTTGCAATTGTTTAACAGCGGTTCGAGATAATTTACAGCTATCTACATTTAATGATGTTAATGTTTGATTAGTTCGTAATAAACTAACGAGTAAATTAACCGTTGATTCATCACGAAATTTGTTTCGTTCGAGTGACAGCACTTGAAGTGTTTTATTCGGATGCAGTAGAACATTGACCAAATATTTCAAACCTTGATCTGTAATCTCATTGTTTGGCAAGAAAAGATGTGTTAATGTTCGATTGGTTTCTAACATTTGTGCTAAATATTTGGCACCATTATCAGTTATTTCGTTGTGACCTAAGCTGAGTTGCTTGAGAGTATGATTATTATTTCCGGAGAGAGCTTGAGCAAGAGCCTGAGCACCTGTGTCGCCAATTGAATTGTATGAGATGATGAGATTTTCTAGATAGATATTATTTTGTAAAGATTTAGCGAGAATACTTGCACCTTGACAATCAATACGAGTCTCGCGAAGACTTAACTCTTGACATTGTTTTTCAAGAATGAGCTGTTGAACGATGATTTTCAAATCATTTTCATTGTAACGTCTACCATTGAAATAATTTCGTGATCGGATTTTACACATGGCAATATCAGCGCTTAATTTCGGGTTCGTATACCGGTCGGCATCTTGGTTCGATGGTGTTTTGGATGAGAAGACTTTTTTCAAAAAACCTGATCGTTTCTTTAAATCTTTGATTTCGGTTTCGGTTGAAACCTTTTCGATCAAACCAAGTGACGATTCAATTTCTTGAAGATGTATGGTGCGAACATTATCGGCACTAGTTTCATTTTTAGTAATTCGAACCAAAGTTGCCGGTAAAAGTAAAACTTCATGCTCATTTCGAAAATACGAATGTTTACTAATATCCTTGCCGTTTAAACACTTAATAATAAATAACGTTCGTGCACCGGTTTCACCGAGAAATTGATTATTTCCCGAAATATTTTCCTCTTTCGAACATGATGAAAAACCCCACCAGAAAATTTCATTGCCAACTTGATAGTTTTCATCTTCGATATTCAGTGAAGATTTCACACCACGATAGACAGTTGTATTTGCTGGTACTGGTTCAAGACGAGAAAGAGCTGTGAGGATTAATTTCAAATACAAAAACCATGGTTTTAATTTTCGTCGGTCTGCACTACGTAATGTTTCATTGAGAATGTAGTAGACTGACTCATCGCTGGGATACCATTCCATTGTATACAAAGCAATTGAAGCTGATTCATCGGCTGATAAACCATCAGCAGGATCTTTTGCACGTTGTTTGGCAACATGTGCGTATGTTTGAATACGAGGAACGATTGATAATAACGGTAGGCATGCTTCTTCAAGTGTAACTAATTTCATTTTGTTGAAACCTTCGATTGGTGTTAGTAGAACGCATGGTTCCTTTATTACGTCTGAAAATCGATTGGTTGTATCTTGTAGACTACTAGCAGACATCGTAAGTCGATCGATACGATACGGAGAAAAAAACAAGACCAAATGATTATACTACCTCATAGTGAGCAGGTAATTATCAAATGCACAAAAAAAAAACGTATTCATTGAGTCGTCCAATCATATTTTTACCGATACTGTGCGCAAATGAGGAACTAATTTGTTTTTTTTCATCGCGAGAGGTATGTTGTATAGAAAATTGGTCTCTTTTATATTTGTTTATTTAAATAAAACGATAGGCAAGACTTACCAAATTTGACGAGCCTCTCGAAAAAATATTTTTTGAGTAGCCATTGCTAACGAGTCATACATTGTTATTTTCTTATGTGGGAAAAAACCAAGCTGTGACTAAACTAACGTTTGCAATAAAATGATACTATTTTCGCGAATAGAAAAGTGTTTGAGTTTTCGTGGAAAAATCGTCGCTTAGTAATCGCACCCAATAAAAAATTCCACATTAGATGAAGACTACTTGGAATTTACCGGGTTCTTTTGTTTTCTCTTTATATAAACGCAGAATGCGTCATCGCCGTCAAGATTTTTTTTTCTTTTTCTCTGTTATTCATCGACTTGACGTGTTATTGCTTGGCTTTTTCCGATTTGTAACGATATATATATAGTCTTGCTTGTCTCACATGTTACTATCAGTACAAATATTGTTGTATACACTGTGATTCAGTTCTTTGTAAATACAAAATGATGACCGACATGATTGATGACGAGATTTTGAGTTTAATCGATGATGAACCTTTGGACGTCGATATGGATCAATTTTTTTCAACTTATCTTTCTATGCCAGAAGTAACATTAGAATCGAGTTCTCAAAATACAGACGATTCAAGTGACATTCCAATCAATCCCAAAGATTGGATGGTATTTGATCAAAAGACAAATCGTCTTCGACCGCCTCATCTCTACGAATTTCTCGTGCTTTTACTTCAACGACCTGAATACTCCTCCTATGCGTCATGGTTCAAAGAATCTCCCGGATTATTTGAAGTTCATCAGCCCGAGAAACTAGCGGATCTATGGGCACATGTAAAAACTCGACAAGCAAACAATCCAATGACCTATGATAAACTCGCCCGAGCGATTCGATGGTATTATCCAAAAGAGATTATGATTAAAACAAATGCTCGTTATACATTTCAATTTTCGCCAAAATTCCTACAAGGACTTCATATCGATGAAAATAATAACCTAACGATTACGACTCCGACCCCAATAGTAAAATAAAAAATTATTTATTTTCAATTGTATACAGATCTGATTTTGTATTTTACGTTAACGAAAAAAAAAGAAACAATTTTCTATCTAAATGAGTACACTAATTTTTGGAAAGCTCGTCGAAAGATTTTACCACCGGCTAATGTGTATATATAGAATGGTAGTGCGTTTTCTAAATACGGCAAGAGTAATTCGAATTGATATAGAATTCGATTGAGTTCATATTCAATGGTTGATTTATCCCATCGATATGTTAATGTAAAATATAGTTTATGTATAACTTGTGGTAATGTTAGAATGATTAATGAAATAACTTGTAGACAAAGCATATGTTGAAGATAACGTTCGAGTTTTTTCCAACGTTGCCGTTGTTGATCGAGAGAGATTAATGTTTTTCGATTGACATGTCTTTCATGTGAATATTTTCTGCCCTGTAAACAATATCGTCGTTGACGTAGATTTGATATTGTCAAAAGACCGAAAACAGTCATGAAAATCAGTGGAAACATAATTGCCAAACATGAATATGTTAAGTCAGTTATTAAACAGCAAATATCTGTTTTGCCATAGCATTTTAATGGAGTGCTCGACAGATTAGCTTGATAACAAAAAAGCATTTGTGAATAGACTAAAATCGACAGGCAGGTAATAATTATGGAGTTTGTTTGCGCATTTTTTAAAGTGCTCAGTTTCCTTAAATGAATGCGATTCGATGATGTGAAATATCGATCAGCAGTTGCAAACATAATTAACCAAAGTGCGATGGTACGCGAAGAAAACGTAATAAATGCACGGAATTTACAAGGAATGTCATGTGTGGCAGTAAAATCTAATTTCCAACGAGATAATATTCGTGGTGTAAGACCGAAAAAAATCGATATTAAATTGGCGATCGATGAAGCACGAAACAGATAGATGCAAGCATTTGAACGAAATGTTCGTTGATTTAGAATGAGAATATTTAAAATATTGCCTACGACACCAAATATAAATATAAATAAACCGAAATAAAGATTGATATCGGCAGTTTTATCGGCGAATAATCCGAGTATCGCTGTTTTGATAAACAGCAGCATTCTTTCTTTGAAAAAAGCTAAATGTGTTACTGTCATTTTCGTCAATTCAATATTTGAAAATAGAGGAAATAGAGAGAAAAAGTATATGCATACTCTATGATTTTGTTTTCTTTCAGAAGGAAATATTTTGTTCAATAAAAGGGAACACGGAACTTCGGCCCAAGGATTTTTCGACCCGATGTGAAATATAAATCAGAGTGCAGGTGATTTGATATTGCAATAAAAAAAATTTTTTTGGACCGAAAGTCCGGTCCAAAAAATCCCTGGGCAGAAATTCCAGTAACCTCGATAATGCGCTACTTCATTTTCTTGATAATATGCAGTTTTAACAAATATTATATAGAAAACAGAGTTTCCTTGTTGATGCTATGATTCTCATTATATATGCGTGTGTGTCTAACTATCATTTTTGTCAGTAAATAGATCTTTGCAATTAGGAAGCAAAGAAAAGACGATAAAAGATATTATTTATTCTTTTCCTCGGGGGTGAAATATCAGTCGGAAGTACTGGTATTCATGTGAGCTATTTGTTTCACAATGCAAAAAAAACAGTTGAATTGAGTAAAAGAAAAAGGAAAAGACTTTTTTTATTTTTATTTTCAGAAACATTGTCTTTTTACTGTTCACTTAGACTTGTTTGACACTTTGACAGATGATGATAGAATTTATTGGGACAATACAAAGGAAATTCAAGTAAAAATCAGAAGAACGTTTTTCTTTAATAGATGTATTAGATTACGAATAAAATTATAATGAGATCGTTCAAAAAATAAGAAGAAAAGAAAGAAGATTAGTTTGTTCTATGAATTAGAAATCTAATATCTTTATTATGCCCGATGATCAAAAAAAACAACAACAACGAACACGCAAATGTGTATGTTGATAGAAGCAAAGTTCGTAATTAGTTGTCTTTTTTTGTTGATGATGGATTTAATGTTTTCGCTCGTTGTTTGAACATATGTTTATACATAGTTGGAAAATCTAGAAGAAGAATAAACAACAACAAGTTCATTTAATCATTGAGAAAATAATTTGAAAAAAAGCAAACTTACATGTATAGCAAAGAACAACGATGACTAAGAAATAAAAGTAATCGAAAGCGAAATTATATCGATTTGGCAAAAGAATCGAATAACGATTTCGAATCGACTGTGGATAGATTGTTTGCATAGCTTTGGCAATTGTTGTTAATTCACCCTAAACAAACACAGACAAAAAAACTAAGAATTTATTCAAAATTCAACTTACAGCTACACCGAGTGGATATAAAACGATGAAAAATGTGTACCTACACATTCTCGAAAGTTTTTTTAAACAAAACAAGCGAAATTAGTAACTCACCGGCACCATGTTAATAATTGAGGCGAAATTTTCAATAAATTAAGAGCATAATAACCATAACGAATAATTTCTGTGATGCTCCAAGCAACGACTGCTAAAAGAATACCGACTGAAAGTTGAGCCTAATAATAAAAGAAATTTATTAATTATTTATTAGAAAACATAATATAATTGACGCACGTTTGGTATAAAATTAGCTACGCCCCAAACAAGAAAAACACGGGAAATTATTTGAATCAAAACAATCATCGGATTCGATCGTACGAGACCGAATGCAGCATGAAAAACCTGAAAAAGAAATGTTCAATTGCAAGACACGAAAAAAGAATTATGACAAATGGTTTTTTGTACTTCAAGAAATGCAGCTGTCTGACAGATTTTCAATGGAATTTCAATGGCATTCCATAAACCTTTACATTCTTGTAAATCGCCTAGTGATTTATAAGAACGAACTTGTTTGATCGTTTCGACTAAAATCAAAGTCCATCTAGACGAAAATAAAAGCGTGTTTTTCTTTTGCATCAAAAATAAAATTTTCAATCTACCCTATTGTTAAAACACTGTTATAAATGAGTAAATATGCGGTTGTTAATAGTGATGGTGATGATGATTGTTTTTGCGAGCTAGGTCGTTTTCTAGAATCCATTATCTAAAGCACAAAGTGTGCAGAACTTGTTATTTAGGTCAATATTTATTTGTGATACAGTATAGAGTGTCTCTAGGAAGCCGAGTCTCTACTATGGACATGAAAAGTAACCATTCATATTAATGTTAAATTATTGGTGACATCTGAAGGATGAAACGAATGAATTGAAGTTTATTTATACACGAAATAGCACAGTATGACACTATAATGATGATAACAATAAAAAATCCAATTTCTAGATAATTCATCCTGATTGAGGTACACTCTTTTGTTTCAAAATAGAATCTTATTCATTATCAATAATGAGAAGCCTGATTAAGTATCATTTGCCAGTTTGATGAAGTTATCTTGAATAAAAGAAAATATCTTTTCAACTTCATATTCAAATACTCTTTAACTTACAAGGTTAAAGATTAAAACATAATTGAACTATAATTACAAAAATTTTATTTTTTATAAACATCTGTGATTGTATAGAAGAATTAGAGTGTTTCAACTCCCTGCATATTTAATTAGACGAATATATTTCAAAATCAAATATTCGCTTGTGGAAAAACACGATTTAATATTTGAAATTTGAATTCAAGTTTCAAATATGAGCAAAATAAACTCAGATATGGCACCTCGAGAAGAAAAAAACTTCAATCAAAATTAGTTATTAAACAAGTTCAAGAATGGAAAAATTATCGTCGAAATTTTAATTTTATTAATTTTATTACAGAATGTTTTTTTTATTTTGTATTTGAAAGAACATTTTCTAGAGGACATCGGGGACAGATATCAATAGGAAGACGTATGATTTTTTTTCTATACGATGTCATTATGTTTTCTCGGAAGTCGCGCATATAATTATCTCATATTCAAGGATAGAATTAAAAGCTTTTAGTTGATTAAACAATGATTTGAATTTAAACAAATATTTTATCTGACTGCGTTCATTCATATTGACAACAAGATGTCTAGTAAAATCCTATTTACGTTTGTCTCTTCAATTAGTTCGATTTTGACTATTACTGTATCAACGGTTTTTTTCATTGTCTTATTGAGACATATTCATCGAGAGCGTGACGTTTCCCTTCTTCTTATTATGAACACGTACATGTCCATGATTGTATTTGGATGTGTTGTTCTTTCATCGACTGTTAATGTACTTCAAGCAGATTTATTCGGAATGAAAAATTTAACAGAATCAGAATTAATTGGCTGTCGTTTCCGAGGTTTTATGATCTATGAAACATTCGGTTGTTTTAACATGACTTTTGTTCTTCAAGCCATATTTCGTTTAACACGAGTAATTTATGCAAAATATAGATTTCTACAGGTTTGTTTTGTAGTTCTTATCATCATCATCAAATATTCTACTCAAATTCTAGACATTCGCATTGAATATGTGTTTAATTTGCTTTCAATGGATTGTATTCTTTCTTATTATACTTCCGTCTTATTTTTGGCCGGGACCACTTTTTGCATTCTACGAGAATGATTATTATTGTGGTATTGCTTACGAAAAAGTTCTCGGTCTGTCTTATACAGTTCTCAATATTTACATCCTGCCAATTGTTTATCTATCATTGATCTATACTCGCATCATGTATTTTATTCTTCATCAGACGCCTCAAATAGCTCAGACAGTTCAGGGCAAACGTGCCCAACGTGATTTGATCATAACCCGAAGAATTTTAATTACAGTTGTCATTTTAACTCTTCCGGGTTTGCCAAATGTGGGATTTGTCCTGATGACAAATATTAACACGGCATATTCCGGTTCTTTTTTCATGTATCGAATTCAATGGATGGGTCCATCGGTCACTGTCTTCATATGTAGTTTGGCTCTCGTTTTTCTAACTCCGAAATTAAGAGAAATATTTCGAGAACTCGCACATCGTCAAAATTCAATTGCGCCAATCAGAACCACTCAACACAATTCGCAAACAATGATGAATGTGACCGTTCTGCATCATTAAATTTTTCTTCTTTTGTCTTGAAGTTGCATACAAATGCATGTACACATACACCGATCCAGCGATCGCGCGTGAGAGAGTACAATTTCATGGTATTTTTTTAATATGTACGCATCTTTACGTCTTATAAAACCAGCGACACTATTTTCCGATTAACTTGTGGTAAAACTTTGCTCTCAAATGACTGAATGATTGATTGATCATTTGAATCTTTTCAGGAACAACGTTTACTTAATACAAGTTTGACTATGGACTTGTTAAGTGTTCACTTCTGTCATTGGAAATTAAAACGTGACAACACTACTCCTATTGCAACAGAACTTTCCGTTTTAAAAACTAATCAATCAGCATCGAAGTTTTATTTAATTGCATTGCCTGTAGCATTTCTGGTTTCCAAATAAATATTTTCAATTCGAACAAAAAATAAAATAACGAGAAAAAGAAAACAAACAGTTTCGTTTCGTTTAGTCTTTGTTTTTTGTTCTATACAAATGTGTCGATATGTAAGTCTTTCGAATTAGGTTTGTCAATAGTCGAAGATAGAGAAACACCTGATGATGATAAACGTCGTTGACATTGACGAGATGAATTCATTCGTTCAGTCGATGGATTCATTTTTGTTTGGGATAATTCTAAGTGATAAGTTGATTTCACTGTCGAGAAAGGTTCACTATCAACTGAATTATTATTATTATTGTTATTTCGATTTAAATGTGCACTGTAATAATCATAAGGAGAATCGTAATAAGTCTAAAAGACAAGAGAAATCATTTTTCTTTGGTAATTCAGATTGAAACAAACCATTGCGCCTCCTTCTGACGGATTGCCGCCCGCATCTAAAATTGGAAACAAAACATTTGTTTATTTGTTTGTTCATGTATTCGAATTGAATTCATGCAAAAGAAGATATCGTTTATTCATGCGAGGTGAATCTATTCCTTTGTCTACCTGTTGAATATATTCCATTAGAGCCTCGATAATGTAAATATGACATAACTGCATTTGCAACAGATTTTTTCGTCGAAGTCGTCTGTTTCTCAATTGGTTTCGACGATAAACCCGTCGATGGAAGGATTATTGGATTCGATCTTTTATTTTCGATTACTTTTTTCTTTGGATTTAAACGTTTGTTTTTCTGTTTTGCAGCGGATGACGATGCTGATGATTTTTTCTTATTACCTTTTGTAGGAATTGGCGGTTTTTTCGCTTCGGATATCAACGTTTTCGATGAATCCATTTGATCAATCGAACGATTATATGACGCTGAAAGAAAAGATTCGATTGAACTGAATCAGAGGAAATCATGATGTTTACTATCGTTATCATAATGTTCGAAATCATCTCGCCATTTAACTTTATTTGTTGAGCCCGTTCGTTTCTCTGTAATTGTACTTGATTTAATCGGATGAATCGGTCGTTGAACACGAAGAATAACCTAGAATAGAGATTTTTTATTGGATTCCTATTGAAAATCTTTCGAATTTACTGGATAAGGTGAAGCATAGCTGAGAATTGTCAGAGCATCTTCGTAAACAATCGATTCGAAACAGATCGTCAACGCAAGAATTCGATCACCTAAATTTATTTATTTGACTTTTTGAAAAACGAAACCAAGAGAAAGAAAATAAAGTACCTGCTCGTAATTGATCCGATGAATTGAGTTTAACTTGTCCTTTGGCTGTTTCTTTATCCAAAATATCTCGAATGAATATTCCCGATCGCATATTTCCTGTTATACTAAAATTTAATCCACAAAATGTCGGATTCAATAGTTCGATGTCCATTGTTTGGAAATTCTACAAAATGAAAATGTAATTTCGAACAAAAAAACAGAACAATTTATCAGTATGTCGTACTTGATCACTAGTCGACGAACGAAATGATGAAGGCACTCGATTTAACCATTCATTCGCATTGCCATGACCGTTTGTATTCGGTATTTGAGATTGACGAAATGGAAATGTACCGAACTGAATCAAACAAAAACGTAAATATATTCAAGTTCAATAAAAAAAAAAGAAACTAATTAATTGTACTTTGAAATCAGTTACATCCAAGGGCAACGGATTTCCGGTTTGATCGGTTTGATCTAATAAAAGAAAACAAAAATAATAGATCGATGAGAGCAAACCGGTTTTTTATCTCTGACAAACCATAGCCAATTGGTTTGACATGCGATGATGGAAAATGACAATTCTGTTCATAAAAATTCCGTCCTCGGTCATCATAGCTCTTCAATTCTAATTAAAAAAGCAACAGAACAAACAAATCATCGTTTTTTTTCTTGTTCGAACAGAAAATAGCACTCAACCATGTAATTTCTGTCGTAAGTAAACCATCCATGTAAGAAAAGCAATAAAAGCCGAGAGAAGTAAAGTTGCAATGATCGATCCAGCTAATGCGCCATTTGTTATACAAGTCGGTTCGGATTTGTTCGATTTTTGATTGACAGGCGTCGTTACTCCGGCAGTTAATTCGAGAAATGGATCGCCAAGAAATCCACCGCCATCGAATGGATTCTGTGCTTGAAGAGAATTGATAAGAATAAAGAGAAAATACCAACAATTAAACATGGTTTTAATTAGATGTACGTCATATGGATATCGATACTAAATTGAAATAGGAAAACGAGAATCAATCTCGAGTTGTTGGAATTTGTTAATCAAGTCTTAATTCACACGTTTGAATGATGTGAAGAGTTCGATTGACAACGAACGAATACGATCGTTTTAATGAGAAGAAGAAAAAAACACGAAACGACAAGTAAATAGTATACGATCGGTAAATAAAGAAGCGAAAAGAGTAATTAAGAGACAAAACGACGTTCTTTTTTTTCATCTTTCTGTCCGATAGGTTTACGTCACTTACTTCAACATGAGATTTGTTCAGTTGCTCGTAATACTTCTAATCAACATACAAAATCAGATGAAATTTCAGCACTCGACGTTTTTTTTTTGTCTTCTTCTTTCTTCTGCGGAAGAAAGATACTTCGTGTATTCGAAATAAACAGAGAAGAGAGAAATTCTCTAGAGTTTATAATCAACATTTGACAAGACAATAGAATGAGAAAAAAGAAACAAAAAAGAAAGACAGCAGAAAAGCTAATTATTCTTCTCTTTTTGCTCAATAGAAAAAATCCAGTTCGATTATATCCTTGTGGAATTATAAAAATATAAAAGAAAACAAATGATCATTGAATTCAATCTATCCAACGGGAGATCACAAATGTCAAAAAGATGCAAACATATGATTTTATCAAAAACAATGTTTGACTGCATTTTATAAATAGAAACGAATATTGAAATTAAAATGAATTAAACTATGTGTTCGTTGTTTAAGTATTCGATTGAGTTGCTCGAGAGATATCGATGTTTGTTTATAATGTGTTGCTTGTAGAATGAAATGTCGGAGATTAGGAACTAACGAAACGATTGAATCGATCTGTTCGTATGTTATTGAATGTAATGTTCGAAATTTGAGATATTCAAGTCGGAAATGTTGAACATTGCTGGTGAGATTCGTTTGTTCATTCGGTCCACTTAATTCGATTTTGAATCGAATTAAATTCGAACAACAACGAAGAATTTGTTCGTAGATTCGAATATCCCAAATTTTGATTTCAATTGAGCGAAGTTTGGGTGAGAAATGCCATTGATTATTGAGTTCATAGCCTACGAAAGGTATTTCACATTGATACAAATTAGAGAATTGATTTGAGAAGATTAATTGACATAACTGTTTGGTTTTATAGATGAACGTTGAATTATTGAGAAATAAACGTTGAAGAGACGGAAAATAGATCGGTTGTATTGCCTCCCATTGATCACGTGAAGGTTGAAGAAGAATTAAACATTGAACTGATGTTAAAATATGTTCGTCCGAATCGAAAAATACTTTCGAATGATTGATAATTAATCTTCGAATAAACGGCAAATAATATCGATGCACAGGATGATTCATTTCGTTGATTGAATTGGCAGTTACTTGTAGATAATTGTAATTTTTGATCAGTAAATCAAAACGAATGTTGATTCGAGAAAATGTTTCATATAGTTCACGAATATTGAAATATAAAAATAATTCATGAAAAATTTCATTCGGCAATTTATCGAATGTAGATATGTCAGTCATTTACAATACAACAAAAATCCAAAACGAAAAGAATGAAACATGCTTTGCTTTTTATTGCTTATGTAATTGCACAATCGTCATTGCTCATTTTTGTTTTTGTTTATTCTTTAGACTAAACAAAGATTAATTGAAGTTACACTCTTCTCGGTACATGTAAATCATCGGAATAACTCTTCGAAGTTATTTGTATAGTAGGTTCAATATTTAGAGTATAGATAGGTTCGTCTTGTTGATGATATTCGCCAGTTCGTTCGGCAAGAAACATTAATTGACGATGACAAGGCGGAATACAATCTCGTGTGACTAGACTATGACGAGAATATTGAATATCTGGCGAATAACTCATCTTTATTTCAACATTTAAATATTCAAATTTCGAGCAATTTTCAATGACAAGAAACATCGAATTGAGATCTTCAGGATTAACATAATAGATCAAATTCTCTTTCTGAAAAGAACAATCATTAGAAATCACGAGAATATGCTAACATAAACGTACTTTATATGACTGATGATATTTTTTGACAATAGTTGAAATTAAATAATCTGCAAATAATGTTGGCGATTGAAGACCAATAGATAAATCAAGAGGAATATCTGAATGAATGACTAGAGTATAATCACTGTTGTTTGTTTCTTGTCCCCAAAAACTAATTGAATAGGGTATAATTATATAATTTCCCGGTTTTAACGAGCCTGACCAATGTGTAAAAGTGCCTCGACTACTCTGCAGAATGTGTTCATGTTTGTCGATATCATATAAAAGAAATGATTGTGTATGATAATGACGTGTTGTTCGATCATGACGATGATAGATTAAACTAATATTCATAAAAGTTGTCCTGAAATAAAAAATGATAATTAATTCGATGTGCTTTCGAAAGTTTAAACTAACTGTGACAAATAAAATTCATATGTTGAAACGGATTGTGTTGACGAACGAGCGAGTTGTCCTTCATGTCGAATGTCGTAATTATCTTTATTGTAATTCGAAATTGTAAGCGACGAAAAATATCGAAGAAATCTCGGCCAAGATATCCAAAACGCACCTGATGAACGAGGTGTATCGTTAATAGATCTCAATTGAGCAAGAACAGTTGGAGTTACATGTGTATCAGTATAATTCGATCGAGCATGTGGATCACGAACGAGAACAAAACGATCGTTCGTCTCCGAAAGCATATGAACTGCAAGAATCGAAAATGCATGATCATTTTGAATATGAACTTGAGAATATTCTTCATGAGTTATGTCAGAACAGCTTGTTGCTGCACCGATTAAAAATCTAGCGAATATTGAAAGTATAGTTTGTTTTTGTTTGAACTTTAATTGTTTGATAGTTTACTTTGATGAACAAGCAGAAATAAGTTTAGCCCATATGATATTAGGATCAGTAGATCGATTTGATAGTTTAAGATCAATATAATCACAAGGAGCTCCGGTTAATATCTGAAGACCTTCGGTTAATGAACCTTTAATTAAATTAGTATAGGAACCGAATAATTTCGCACAAGCTTTTTCAATTAATGGTATATATAATTGACGATGTTTAGCTTGAGAAAAAACTAATTGTTTATCGAATGTACAGGGAAAACAATCGTCAACAATGACCGTCTTCCATAAACCATTATGACAAAGACGAACGAGATAAATACCTTCGTCGTTAATCGTTTGAGTGAGAAGTATCTGTCGAAGAATACGTGGCTGTTCAGTAATCAAAGCTAAGGCAGCTAAAAGCCAACAATTTCCTAAAGCACCTTGTTCGATATCACTTGGTTTCGGAGAGAATACAACTGTCCATGGGAGATGACGATCTTGATCTGATGATGGAGAAATATCTCGAATTCGTAACCATTGGGAAACAGTGGTGAATTTATTGGAGCCAAGTGATCGATTCGATGGAATGAATTGATCATCGATAAAATATGTTTTCATCTAGATTTAAACTATCGTTTTTACGATTTTATTAAATACTACAAATGAATACCTTTTTACAATAGGAAATAATCTGTTTAGATTTCTCCTCGATGTTTATATCAGATTCATTTTGATCAATACGGATCGTCATCGTTCGTGGAATGATTGAAGTAAACGAGTTTGGTTCCAAAGCAGGACTTTTATTCTAATCGAAACAAAAAAAAATGGTCATTTCGATTTCGTGCGATAGTGCTGATTGCAAAATACATACAGATGAATGTTTTGATCGAAAACATGACTCACAAAAAACATTTCTCTCATCATTTTTCCATGTACATGCAGAGCAGTGCCACATTGATGTTGACGAGTTCGGTACGAGAGTATATTGAAGAAATTGAAGATCGATCTGATGACAAACGGTACATGTTGGATAATTTGTACAATGATTTTTAAACGAACATGACGAACATAACCAATGATCAATATTTGAAAATGACGGAAGAAAAGAACTATTTGTCGAATATGTATTCGTAAGCATTTTGTTTGTTAAAAACTAATTATGAATGAAAATATTTTTTTCGATGATATTTATATATCTTATCGTTGTCTCAATTCGCTGGTACAAAACCCACAGATAAAACATGGAAAAAACAATCGTTATGTTCTTCCTACATGTGACTTTTTGATAAAGAATAGAAATCTCCAAGCCATTTGTTTTTGTTTTGAATGACTGGTTGGAAACTACCGCTTGGTTATTTCTTTTCGAAAAAAAACATACAAGTTTTTGTCAATTTTATTCATTTCGTGGAAAAACAAACGTACACCCACAACAGTCGATTACAGGCAAAATTTATTTTTATTTTTCTCAAGAACTTCTTCGGGAATAATTTTACTTTTTATGAGCGGATGGTCTCAAGAAGTTTTAGCCGCATGACGATTTTTTATACTTCAATGCACGATTTTTGTATTCATCTGCTTTTTCCAGATACATCTTTGCTTGAGCACGCATATGACTTTCCATTTCACTCCATAATCTTTCGAGCAGATCGTCACCATGATCATACATTAAGAGTTTATCAATATAATCAAGCCCCCATTCAGCATACTTCATTACAGATCCACAGTAAAGGAATATTTGAATCAAATTGTTCAGCTCATAAACTACAGGTACTACTTCTCTTACGAATGAACCTGAACTAATCAGGTAAATGTATTCGTTTTGATGTGTTCGAATGTAGTTTATACATTCGTCAGGATTAATAAATATTTGTGCGTTGCCAAGTTGCTCACGAAAACTACTATCGGAATCCAAAGCGTTAGCATCCAACCAAATAATAGTGTACGTATTCATTATTTTATTTCACCAATAGCTGATAAAAGTAATTGCTCATAAACATTTGCTGTTAACACACATATGTATATATACTCATATTTACCCATCGTGCCGCTAAAATTTGCGAAATACACAGATTAAGTCATAACTGGGTAAAAATATTCAAAGGGTTTTTTTCCGATTTCTTTCTGTAAAGCATACCCCCTCACCCTCAAGATGATTCTCCTGTTACCCATACTGTGAAAAAGAATTTTCATCCTTCGTCAATGTTGGGAATTGGGAGAGTAGAGAATTCTGTATTTACTGCATTCAACAATATGTTATCATAATTCTTTTATCAAACACGAACCGATAGAGAGTGTTGAAGGTTAAGAGTAGAAAAACCCAAGATGAAAAATTTTTTCAGTTTAGACAAGAATTGTGTTGTAACGCTACTATTTTGTTGGCTAAAGGATTCTAGCAATTGAAGATAAGGATTCTCTATATAATCTTACCGCTTTCTTGATAAAAACAGATATATCAAGTTTAGGTGAGGATTCTTTTTTAAATTTTACTTTTTTTAATGAGATATATGTACCTATTTGTTGTGTTTTAAATAAGTTTTCATTTACTAGAAGTATTAAGAATTCAAGGAGTTGAGAAAAGTATCGCTAATTAAATTTAATTACGGACTACCATGGGAAAATTCATTTTTTGTTTGGTATATACAATTTCTGATTTTTACTGAAGTATACGAAATTTTATAGAAAATTACGAATTATGACTCGAAGAACGAGTGATAGTGGATAATGTTTTGAGTTTTATACTACCTTACTATAGTCCATTTAATCGTATAGGAGTCAACGAAATCGGAATTATACATCTATATAGTGTTTCTTGTAAGTTTATCTTAGAGAGTTTGAGTTTATGGAAACGTTTTGAAGGAAGGTCATTTTTATTATTTAAGCGATTTTATCGGGAAACTTTTATTTAAAATAACTTGAAAATGTCAAATACCAGAAGTAAAAATTGATTAATAAATAAAAAAATTTAAAAAAATAGTGCAATATATCATATATTCGAGATGAAAGAAGTTTGACTATTTTTAACCACATACTTGTTTATATCTCAAAGCACGTTTTTTATATTCATTTGCTAGTGGTGCATACTCGCTTCCTTTACTACGCAGACAAGATTCGATTTCATTCCATAATCGTTCAAGAAGGTCATCTCCATGGTCGAATATTAATAATTTTTCGATAAAATCAAGTCCCCACTCAGCATACTTTATTACAGATCCACAGTAAAGGAATATTTTCAGTAAATTGTCTAATTCGAAAACTGTTGGTACCACATCTTGTGCCAATGAGCCAGAAACGATAAAATAAATAAGTTCATTCGAATGTGTTTGAATATAATCTATGCATTTTTGAGAATCATTAAATATCTGTGCATTTCCAAGTTTTTCACGGAAGCTATTATCAGATTCCAGAGCATAAGTATCTAACCAAACAACGGTAAATGTTTGTGTCATAACTATATATATATTGTTTTTTAATATTTGTATAAACGCAATGAAGAGATTACTAAATACTTCATTTTATACTAGAAATATTACCCACGATACCCTCAAGAAATTTCCAGTCATCTGACTCATAGGAAGCGGAATAAGTTGTGGGTTTAATCCAATGTGAGAAAAGGCAAAAATGACTCATTCATACTCGTCCAATTATACTAATGTGCCACAGAGCTGCAGATTCTTCCGCGTGCACCCCCGTCGGGAAAGGAAATTTTTTGAAAATTGGCTTGAAATAAGGAAAAAAAGTTTCCCGCGGGGAGGGGAATCTTTGATTTTCGGGAAAATTCCGCACCTCTGATGCGTCATCTATAACAATAACAGCTACCGAAAAATGAAATGTTACAAACGACGAAAAACGTGGTGGTTCCCGAAAATACGTTATTTTTCTTCGCCGTTCTGTTTATTCTCTCATATTATCTTATTTAATTTCGTAAATTTTATTTTATTGTTGAGGGTTATATAATGGTATAAAAAAGTTTTGTTTATGCTTTTGATATTGGCCTAAACGACTTTTGCCATAGGTAATAAAATTAAAGGTTGTCGTTGGTTTTACTAAAAGAGCTTGCAAAAATGACCACAATGCCCAATATAAATGTACGGGTGCAATTAATAGACCACACCAATCACATAACTGTTCTAATTCCATGTCAGTTGGCTTGAGACGATCATAAATGATACCGGTTAGATTGACTGATGAATGTTTGAGATATTCTTTTAGAAATGCTTTTTGTACATCTCTTGTTGGATATTTATTTTCAGGATTTTCACTTGCTAATTCGAGAAAATAAGAAACAATGTCAAGAAGAAAATAAGCTTGTGAACAATGATCGAAATCGATGATAGATATGGTATGAGCTTTTGAATCATAAAGAAAATTATGTGGATTTAAATTAATCAAACATAAAACTTCGGGAATCTGGTATGTTGACCAATGACTGTCGAATACAGTTCGAATAAAATCGATTTCAGTCGAAAGTTCTGCCCAAGATGTATCTTTCAAATGTGATTCGACTTGATCTATTGTCAATAATGTTGGAGTCGTATTAAAACCTAAACCTGATGCTACGGTTTGAAAGAAACTTGCATTGACATTGACCGATTTGTCTTTGAGTTCAATTAATCGATCATGTAAAATCGGATTTTTTTTCGTGAGTAAATCAGCAAATATTCGTAGTTGATTAACAAACGAATGTTTGTGATTTGATTGTAATGAAATCGAATGAAATTCAGCTAATTTCTGAGCAATTAATTCTCTAGAATAAAATCGTCATTCAATTTTGAAGATAATCAAATTCGATCTCACTCGGTATGTTGATCATTTATTGTTAGCTGTTTGCCCGGAGTAAAATTAGCGAGATAACCATTTTTAAATGTTAAAATCACATGTGATAGTTGATTGATCGATTCAAGCATAAATAAATGATCAATATAAACATCAGAATTGTCCGGATAGAGTTTTAAGATGATAGCATGTTGTTCATCATCACTATCATCATCATTATTATGACTTGGAGAAATCAAATAATAATTGTTGTTTTTATCCAGAACGACATTTTTTACGGTGAGAGCTTTGGTTATCCATGCTGGTCGGACAAGACAAACAAGACGAGTTGCACTGGTCTCAAGTGAATTAACATCGAGCTTGATGGGTTCATGGAGAATATTTCTTGTTGAGGACATATCACTGCAAAAAGTGCATGTATATGCGTCGTTTTTTTATATTACTGAGCAATCATGTGTGACAAGAGAAAAAAAACGTTCGTAGAGAATAGAATTAGTGTTTGTTCCTGAGGAACAAGGTCGAACGTCATTTTAAGTGTCGATGATTTTATTCGAGACGTTTAAACTATTTTTACAGTAAAATTGAAGAAAGTATGTACTCCAAAATGTATGTCATTTAAAAACAAATCAGCAATGACGGAGCAATGTCGTTTTGTGTTGTTTATTGTTCCTAATTCCATATTACTACGAATAGGAGAAAAAATGGGAATATTATAACTATTCATTTTCTAAAATCATCATGAAGCGAATGCTCATATTTTCTTTATTTTCTCTTATACAAATCATCGATACTTCACATTATCGTGGTGGATCATTTACATGGAAGCCTGT
>Ga0209930_1000526_pt1 | contig 90020 bp, 96 predicted proteins | sample ThiBiot_500_biof_2_FD_183948 | JGI IMG/M metagenome (GOLD analysis project Ga0209930, IMG submission 183948) | Wastewater bioreactor microbial communities from Cape Town, South Africa - Thiocy_cont_500_biof (SPAdes) | ecosystem: Engineered > Bioreactor > Thiocyanate-remediating >...
CAGTTTCATTCGACGCATGGGTTGCTGCTGTGCTCAGTATATTAGGTATACTCTTACTAGCATTGTGTTGTTGCTGTTGGTTACGAATGTAAGATTGAAAATACAATCTCATAAAACACTATATTCGAATTGTTTTGCTTTTATAGCTGTCTATGGTGCATAGGTAAATCAAAACGAAATCGCACATCAAGAAATCAAAATATTGACGAAAGCAATTCCATGTATTTTTCAACATACACGAATATGACACACGATACTATCACCGAAGATATATTTACTGCTCGACCAGCAAGTGCTACGAGCATTAAAAATATCGATGATATCCAAGTGAACAATTTATCAACACCACGAATCAATAAACCGTTACCTCACTATGCTCTTCCTCTTCAACGAACACCGAAAATCTCTCCATTAATCGCAAAATCAAATTTTCGATAAATTTAACTTTATTCTCGTTTTTTGACATTGCACTTTGAAATTATGAGTGCGTCATATATTCTCGAGTAACCATCATACTAAAGTCAAATAAATTGAAAACAACATTTTCTTTTCTCTGTTCTTTTTCTTCCTCGGTTATTTGTTTTTTTTCTCGTTTATCAATGTGAATGCTCGTTTTATTTGGGTTTTTTTTGTTAAAAAAAAAATGTCGGCAACTCCACAGTCACGAGATAGAATTCTTCAAAGTTTTCACGTAAATATACGAAGACGTAAATCGAACAACATCGTCTTGTTTGTTTGTAGGAAATTTCCGGATTAGATATTGCAGATTGTATTCAGTTTCTTGATTGTTACAATTGGAATTTAGAAGTATAAATTCAATGATTTAATATCTTTGTTTTTTTTTTTAAATTTTATTATTGTTTTAGGATATTGTAAATGATTTTTATAATAAAAAAGATTTTAAAAAGACATTAGTCGAAAAACGAAGAGACAATCATCGTCGAGAACCACCTCACTCATATGTTCAAAATTCAAGTAATTAAATTGGCGATTGAAGAAAAACAAACGTGTATTTAGATTCTGAGGAGTTTTATATGAAACCTCCTGATCGACAATTTCGAACAAACGAAACCGATGATCGTTATATGGCAGATTTGATAGCTAAATATGGTGATGCAGATGAAGCAGCAAGAAGAAATTGGAGAGAAAAACATCAACATCAACCTCAACCTCAGCCACAACCTCAACAATCCAATAGAGAAAATACAAAACCTCAAGTTTATCATTTTGAATCCATATTCCATATTTTTCTTCTTGATCTTCTATCTAGACAATTTATCATGAAAAACAAAAATACCTTCGTTGTGGTATTCATTCATTAAACAATCTATTTCAAACTCCTGAATTCTTCAATCATCAATATCTCGATAGTATCGTTCGACAATTCGATCAACGGCCTGTAAATAACGATTACGGCGAACGATGGTTAGGTGATTACGATCTACGAATATTAATCGAAGCAATAAAACGTCAAGGATATTCAGTTCGACAGATTAACGTCTACAATGGTGAACCATTGCAAAACCTTCCTTGGGATTCATATTTCGGTCTATTACTTAACATCAATGGTGCTCATTGGTTTACAATAAAATATCTCAACGGATTCTATTACAATCTTGATTCAACATTTCGTAAACCATCACAAATCGGCAAGAAAGATGCGCTGATAGATTATTTAATTTATCTTATTCAAAAATTCAAAGATGTTTACATATTTGCAGTTTTTCTATGAGATTTTAAATGCTAGATGGCAGCAATAAACATCGAATTTGAAAATAATTTGTGAACGGTTTTTATAATTTTACAGCCAATGATTGTGTTTATCTTTCTTGTTCACTTCACTTCTCCCCGATAAATTTAAATTTGAAAGATATTTGATTTCTGTTCGAAATGACTATCGACAACGAAATTCATCCGCTTATTGTCATACATAATATTGCTCATTTAACAACAAAAGATGTCGAAAGATATTGTTTAAAATACGATCGAGATGTTAGTTGTTTCCGTCGAAAAAATCGACATAATCATCAATATATTCACGCGTTGTTCTCATCGATAACAACAGCAAATCATTTTCTCAATAATCGACCACATTTCATCAAAACCTATCGTGTCAAGTATGACTTTTGTGTTTTCTAACAACAAATAGACCTTTTTTTGCTTTTTCTCTGTGAAGTACATCGTTACAAACGGATTCTCTCTGTGGACCGCATTTTGTTTGTGTTCAAATGGATCGATATGCACCGATAAGTGAAGATGCGTTATTCGAATACACGAACACAACGTTCGGTCGTGTGCTTAATTGTGTTCTCTATCAAACTCGTGGTTATGCATTTATCGAATTCGATCGAATAACCGATGCTAATCGAGCCATCGCATCGAAATGTCAGAAAATCAATGGTTCACCAATTGAATATTGTCCTCGACATGACACAACAAACATTGTTCAAGCTATTCCTCTCACACGGCTCGTTCATATCGGCAATTTTGCTCATCAAGATCAAGATCGACTTCGACGTTACTTTCCCAATCTACAAAATTTTAGTCTTCATCAAAATTGCTACGGACAAATGTATATTTTAGGTACATTTGACATCAATGAAATTGCTCAATTGCTATTGAAACGAGCGTATTGTTTTAATGGTCGTGTCTTAAATGTATTTGTTGATAATGATGATCAATTAACTGAATGTGATAATTTTCTTCTTGTTCGTCGTGTACCATATCGATTGAATGATTACAATTTGTTGGAATATTTTTCTCAATTTGGTCGAATTTTGAATTGTTACCGTTACGGACAAACCGATGCGTATCGAGTTCAATATCGTGACAAGTCAAGTCTCGAGAAAGTTTTACGAATCAATCGAATTCATGTTATTAAAAGTGTACAAATACAAATCGAAAATGAACAAAATTAATTCTAATAAACTTCGTCGTTGTTTTTTTTTGCTCTGTCTATCTCTTTGTTTTCGTTTTTAACGAAAATCCAGACAATATGTCAAATGTCTAGATTTCATTTTATGAATTGTCACAATTTCCGGTCTGTAGTTCATTGAAACTTCTCGTTTTGTGTGTGTGTGTTTTTGTTACTACGTAGATTGTATCGGAGAAGAAAAAAGAAAGAAAAAAAAAGTAACACGAAAAGTCAATGATGATCGTATTGATGCGTGATGAGCAGAGATAGAATGAATAGCATGTGTGTATTCAATCAACTGTGAGAACGCGTTAGCTGCTCATTTTACCGTACTGACATCGATGGGGAAAGTCGTTTTCTATCAAAATAAATGACGGCAGATTTTTGTTGTTGTGGTAACGCAAAGAAAAAGAAGAAAAGGAAGACGACACATTGAAAAAACTGATTATATAAACACACGCAAAATAGAAAAGAATATGTTGAGAGAAAAACAAAAAGAAGAAGAAGAAGAAGAGAAAAGAGATATAACAGTTTTTTTACTTTTTAATTTCCTTTTCAATAGAATGCGTGTTAATTGAAAAGAAACAATCTTTCCCTGGGCACGGGTTTGGATTTGAAACAAAAAAACATCCGAAATATATTCTCATTGTCTGTTATATATGTGAATATGTTTGCTGTTGTTCATTTTTAAAAAAACAAACAACAACACTGAATAGTCTTTTATTATCTCCATTATCCACCATTAACACACATCAACAAGTTTTTTCCTTCAAACAAGAATGGACGTGAAAAACGGCAAGGTGAATATCTCAGCATGTATTTAATTATATCCGAAAAGTGTCAGAGAGAGAGAGAGAAGAGAGAAATAAAATGTAGTCAAGCGACAGACAAATATATTTAGATAGATAAAAGATAAAACGTGATTAAATAGAGTTCAAGAGAGATGAGCAGCAACGGGGGCGACAGTTATTTTTCTCGATGTTTGTTTAATCGCTACGACAACAGTTTTTTTTAATCATCTTTTTTTGTATCCTCTTATTTAATGCAATTTTAAGATTGTTTTCACATGAGAATTTCTTCTAGTTCGATAGATATTTGGTTATTTAATCATAAAACTAATAGATTCATCTCCTTATCGAGATTTTCAAATCGAGTAATCATGATCATTTCTTTTTAAAGACCTCGATGGAAAATCGAGACAATGGTTTGAGATTGTGATCAGCATTCATTCGTTGATTTTTTTTCTCTCTCTGTTTTTGATGAGATGTCTGAAACTAAAACGAGCTGATAGTAGAAGATTAAATTGAATAAACGATCGTATCAAACAGCGAAAACTTTGTTTTTTTTTTGGTTTGTAAAACTGAAGTTTCTTTAAGAATCTTAGGAGTTCGTGTGACATCTAAGCCCGTCCCCTGTAGAGAAAAAGACCTGCAAGGAAAATAGACGTCTTCTTTTTTCTTTTTAATGAAATTCGATATTGAAAATCTGACTGAAACAGGAAATGCTGATGTCATCAGTCACCTATTTATTTCCTTTTTTTCTCTCGTTCTCTCATTTTTTATTCAGTCATCTTCTTTAAGATTTAAATTAATTCTCTTACTAAAACTAGTCGCTCAAAAAAACAAAAATACAAATCTCCAAAAATGTACTTTACAGATTTTCAACGTCTTAGCATCTGTTGTCACCTGAAAACCCTTCGAATGAGTTCAATCAGTTGTCAAAATTATCATCCGATATAACCTATTTCCTTTTTAACGCTGGTCGAGCACCGATTTTCATTTTCTTCTCGTCTTTTCACTTTTCCTTCTGACTTTCCTTTGTTTCATATGTCATTATCGTGATTTTGATTTAGTCACATCGAAAAATGTATAAAACATCGGACAATGTTCAACAAACAACATCATCATCGACGCAAAGTCATCCAACGGGTCTGTCCGAAGAAATGGTCGCGAGATATTTAGCACGGAAACCGAACTTTCTCAAACGTTGGTTCAAAGACAATGCACCCAATGAATTACTACAAGAATGTATTAAAATCAAAGAACAAAAAGAATATCTCGCTAAGCCACGTGCATCATTGACACACGAAATGTTCAATAATATCATTCAAGGTCACCGATCGAATCAAGATTCAAGTTCGACATCATCACAAATCGTGGATTATATGAATCTCAATGATAATGAATTATTTTTCGAACTTATTCGTGACATAGCAAATGAATTGAATGTCGATGTTGTTTGCCATAAGATTCTAACGAATGTATCAATATTAACGAATTCCGATCGTGGAAGTTTATTTCTCGCACGTGGACCGAAAGATGCTCGGTATCTTGTGTCCGAACTATTCGATGTTACAGCTGGTTCAACACTCGAACAATCGTTGCACAAAGAAAGTCAACAGATTATCATTCCGTTTGGCAAAGGCATTGCGGGACATGTGGCTCTAACGAAGGAATATATCAATATTCCCGATGCATACGAGGTAAAATCATGAGTTTAAGTTACCGCGAAAATTGTTTTGTTGTGTGAGAACGAGAAGGATATGAAAGAGTCTTTGGTTGAACAATAAGGAAATGATTAGAATAGTTAATCAACCGTGATGAAATTGAAAAAACTTTTCTTCTTTATTCGAGGCACGAAAGAAAAGAACGGCAGGCAAAATTTTACAGAATTGTGCAACAAGATTTGTTTTTCTTTGTCGTCGTCGTTGGTGGTGGTGGTGGTGATGGTTGATGATAATATTTATGTTGTTGTTGTTGTTGTTGAGTTTGATAGAATTTGTTGATATTTCTCGGTTCTGTCGAATGAATTTGATTATTTTGATAAGGTTTTCTTGTTCGATATGCTGTTTTCTTGACACGACCTTGCCGAGAATAAAACGGATCCGGCGATTGAAATCGCGCATGACTTCGGTCATGAGCAGTTACTCGAGGTACTTGAGTTTGTTGAATAGTAACAGGTTGTAACGGTACATTGCCCTGTTTGTTTGAAGAACAACAACATCCTTTGGAGTGAACTACTTGAACATGATTGGATTTCAATGGTTTTCCTTGATGAAATGAACGTGGAGGTGAAGCATTTGCTAATGCTGTTGATTGACCGAATCTTGTACGATATTTGTAATCGTACATCGTTCGATCGAACCGATTTGTCGAAGAATTCTGTTTAACCATTTAGTTTTTTCGAATTTAAATGAATGAAAAGAACTTTCTATTCAAAACATAAAGTCTCTCGTTCTCCGATTACATGTGTACATACACACATATATAAAAATATTTATTTGCCAACAAGAAAAATCTTTGACAACGCTAATAAGCACAGTGGGGACACTTTTAAGCGATCGTACATTGCTTTTTATTCTTGATTAATATATTGACAAAACAAATGACTTTCTCGTTTTTTTTTCTTTTGTATTACTTTGATTTAGGATCCAAGATTTAACAAAGAAGTTGATATTAAAACAGGTTATCGGACTCATTCGATATGTTGTATGCCGATTTTAAATCGTGACAATGTTGTTATTGGTGTCGCACAAATTATCAATAAGAAAACTGGTACACATGAATTTACAACAAAAGATATAAATGTAATTCAACGAAAATCTTCGTTTTTTTTTATTTGAAAGAAACAAGACCGATGTCTGTTTTAGGTCTTCCGTAATTATTTGACATTTTGCGGTCTTGGTCTGTCTAATGCTCAATTATTTGAATTGTCAATTCAAGAATATAAAAAAAACCAGGTAAGAATAAAACAACACGATGTTTGTTTTGTCGAAACTGTATATTTGTCATGCATGACGAAATCAAAATACGTACATCTGATTTTTTTTCCTCTTCGTTCTTTCTTTTTTTCACTGTTGTTTTGACAACAAGAAATGAGAATAGAGAAAGAAAAACGAAGCGAAAAACAAGATGAGTGCTCTTGTTTTTTGTGTGTATGCGAATGTGTATGTTGACTTCTCGTTTCTTTCTTTTTCTTCTTCTTTTTGCGTCTTATTTCTTGATTTTTTTTCTCTCTCTCATGCGCAGAAAAGCTAATCAAGTTAGAATCTGATATATTAAATTTTCACGGAACAATGACACAGTTTGCTTAAATAAAAAAAGAAAACCTTCTAGACGACACGAACATTTAATGCCATTTGACAGACAAAAAGAAAATCAGCGAACAATCGCTCAATCTTCAACCGGTTCAGTCTCGACTTCTTCATCTTTATTATCGAACAATAATAATAATAGACTGTCTAATAATGGGAATACTCAATCAAGCAGCATGTCAACAAATAATAATGAGAATAATCGAGAAAATCTTTCACTTTTAAACAGACTTAAGGTTAGATATTGTTTTTGATCGAATGAATTTTTTTTGTTTGTTTTCTTTTCTTATGAATGATTTGTTTTTGTTTGTTTAGCTTCTGTTGAATTTAGCACGAAATCTGTTTCGTGAACAGGATGATCTCGAACGACTCGTTCAAAAGATCACAACGGAATCACAAGGCTTAATGCAATGTGCTCGTGTTTGTGTATATATCTTAGATCGACCGGGAACATCGAGCAAACCCGAAGTAAATCCATTAGTTTGCCTTCTAATCGATATTTAATAATGATTTATGCGTCTTTTTCTTTGTGTTTCTGCATAGGATTTTCATTTTTCCAAAGGTTTCGATATGATTTCTGGCGAAGAATTTAAAGTAACAACGTATGTGGTCGCTCACTTAAAATATAATTGACACTTTCGATGATTTTGTTTTTCGTTCGATAGAAACGATTTTCTCGACAATTCTCGTTATGCAAAAATCGCCTATCATGTTGCTGCAACGATGGAAACAGTAAATCTCAATGATATTATGAATAATGATCATCCATTAGTACATCTGGTAGAAACGATTTTCACGTGCAAAAATGTCGATCGACTCGAATTTTGTTTTGTTTAGTTCGTACCGAATGGTGACGATACATTTCAATTGAAAAATATTCTCTGCGTACCGATAATGGACGGCGATGGACATGTTATCGGTGTTTGTCAAGTTATGAATAAATTAAATGAACGAATTTTTACGGATGACGATGTAGCGATTATTGAAGTGAATATTGATTTTCGATTTGAGACAAAAAAACTGTTCGATTTTTCATCAGGCATTCGCTGTTTTTTGTGGTTTGGGTATTCATAATACGCGTCAATATGAAAATGTCGTTCGTTTAACAGCGAAACAAAATGTTGCTTTCGAAGTGTTGTCATATCATGTGATTGCACCTGAAGATGATTGTCAACGTATCGCACAAATCGGCGTACCTGAAGCCAATAAATTACGTTTATATTCCTGGGAATTCAATGATATGCTTTTAACAGATGACGAAACAGTTCTCTCAAGTGTTCGAATGTTTATCGAATTGGATTTACCGAGAAAATTTCGTATCTCTCATGATGTCATATGTCGATGGGTTTTAAGTGTTAAGAAAAACTATCGGCCAGTAATCTATCATAATTGGAGACATGCATTCAATGTCGCACAGACGATGTTTTCAATGCTGACAGTAATTGATTTTCATCTTTTTTGTTTGAGAAAAACGAAAAACATTCGATTTAGACCGGTGGAATGAACGCTCGTATGAGCGATTTAGAACGTATAAGTTTATTAATCGCATGTTTAAGTCACGATCTCGATCATCGAGGTACGAATAACGCATTTCAAGCGAAAGTTGACGCTCCATTGGCGAAATTATACACAACGTCAACTCTCGAACATCATCATTTCGATCAATGTATTATGATCCTACAAACTGAAGGAAATAATATCTTACAAGCTCTTTCACCTGATGATTATAAAACAGTTGTACATTATATTGAAACTGCTATTCTATCGACTGATTTAGCGTTATATTTTCGGTAGGAATTTGCTTTTTTCGGGGAAATAATCAATTGACATTTGTGTTTTGAAGAAAACGAGGAGAATTTCAAAAATTAGTCGAAGCTAATGAAAATCAATGGACAGATGCGGCGAAAAAAGATCTACTTCGGTAGGACGAAAAAACAAATTCAGTTGATCGAGAACATTTTTTTCGTTTTCTTCGTTTAGCGGAATGATGATGACAGCTTGTGATGTTGCAGCTATTTGTAAACCATGGGAAATTCAACAAGTTGTTGCTAAATTAGTTGCTAGCGAATTTTTTCAACAAGGAGATATCGAACGCAATCAATTGCACGTCGAACCGATTGTATAAATTTCATTTCAAAAAAAAAAAACAAAACGAAATACTTCTTTCTTTTTCTTCTGTAGCCAATGATGGATCGAGCAAAGAAAGACGAACTACCTAAAATGCAAGGTAAACTTTTAGTTTTATAGAGAATTTATTTTGTACGAAAAGAAACGATTCGATTTCAGTTGGTTTTATTGATTCAATTTGCCTTCCACTTTATAAAGTAAGAAACAACGGATTAATTGAGAAGTTTCGATTGAGAAAATCTTGATGTGAATTAGATGCTCTCCGATGTTGATCCGGGCTTAGATCCACTCTACGAAGGTTGCAAACGAAACCGTGATAATTGGGAAAAACTTCAACAAGAACACGACAAATTAAGTTCGTTGATTTTCGTTGCTTGATGTTCGTCTTTCGTTCTACTTTCGCCTTTTCTTTTCTCAATTTTAGAATCACTTTGGTCTGAAAGTGCCTCTCAGGTACAGAACGCTTAGTGATATAAAAAAAAAAGCAAAGACCAAAACATGTTGTATATCTTGACTATTGTATTGCTTTTTTTGTATTCTTTATTCTTGATTTTTCTTTCTCTATATTGTAATAAAATCAAAAATAGAACATTGAAACACTCACACAGTAATTTGTTCTGGTGGACGATGACGATTGTTGGTCATTTAGATATTTTGATCAATGTTGTTTTCAGTGTTATGCAATTGAATTTGTTTGAATGTGACCTCTTTTTCTTGTTTAGGAAGCACTTAGAAAAATAGTTGAAGCATCTAAACCGGCGTTGCAATCGGATCCAGCAGCCATACTTAAAGTAACGAAAAAACCGAATAATCAAGATAATTCCTCATCGTCGAACTCGAACAATGTCAAAGAACCGCAAACAATCAATCGAGAACAACAAACAATAGGCAAAGCAACAAATCCAACTCTTGATCCCGCACTTATCGCAACAATTCATGCAAATAACGGTGCCATCGAAACCATTCGTGGACAAATCAGTGAATTACGACAAGATGTCGATCAACTACGTAAACAAATCAACAATCGAAAACGTTCGACAACAATCAACACAAATCCACCAACGGTTATTCCAAATCGAACAGCATCACCACCAAATCTTCCAACTATTCCGTCTTCACCTCCATCGACGAATACTCACAATCGTCGTCTATCGAAATCAAGTATCACGAATAATAATACAAACGCAAATGCACGACCAATATCTCATCATCATCACCATCATCATCACGTTGAACAACCAGGTCCAACAGGCCGTTCGTCTGTTTGTGTTATTATTTGAAAGCAAAACAAAAAACAAAACGAAAATTAGTTTTCGTCTGTTCCTCTTCTGCTATGCTTTATTTTGTATGTTTGTTTGTATGCATATGCAAATTGACTTTGTTTTTATTTCAAGTGAATTTATGCCAAAACAAAAATATAAATTCTTTATATTTAAATCAATAAAATAAAGTGAAAGCTATTTATTTCAAGATCTAATAATCTTATCCTTGATTCAACAGGAAGCAGGCGCAACCATTCGCATTCGTTTGGTAAAAGCTTGCCGTCGGTTTTGCACTTGTAGATGATGAGGATTTGTGCTTTTCTCGAGTTGTAAAAATAGAGTATACAGACCGACGATTTTTATCGGTGTCATTAGAGCAAATAGACAGATATTAGTGAGGAGTATGGGCAATCGACAGATTTCTTCGAGATCTTTCGGCGAAATGACATTCATTTGAGTTGTTGAAGGTTCAAGTTGAATTGGTAAAACTAAGAAAGAAAATCAATCGATTGTTGTTTTCAAGCAAAGGAAAAGATCGATATACATGTAACTGTTGTTTCGGATGTCGATGAAGTTGATGTTGTTGTTGTTGTTGTCGTTGTAACTGTTGTTGGTGTTGTTAGAATGATACCAGTCGTGGTTAGATTAACGATCGGAGTTGTAGTACCCAATGCCTAACGAATAGAATCGATATTTTCTTGTGTGAAGAGATAATTGTTGATACGAACAAGAGTAGTGACTGTATGAGTTGTTGGTGGTTGAGTTGTTGTTGATGTCGTACTACTCAAACCAGGATCCCAAATATTAAATACCCAAAAACTTTTATCTATTTATTAAAATATTAGAAAGATTAGTTTTGAGAAATAATCGATTCACCATTAATTGGTGCGGATTCAGGTCTACAAAACACATTTCCACTTACAGCACCACTATCGAAAAGGACGTAATATGTTTTACCGGGTATCCATGGTGGATTAGACACACGTAATAAAACAGTTGTACCGGTATAGATAACCAACGGTGACCAACCACAATCAGCTTGAAGGTGTTAGATCAATGTGTGTGTCCACATACCAAACAAGATTTCCTGGTGGTGATCCACCGATAATATAAATTTCATCGGCCCAATTTCCTCCCGTCCATGCAATGTCAATATTTGTTAAATTCGAGAGCATCTGTTTTTCTGAATACGAACCAGTGCTAATTTGAACTTCATTATTATAATCTGTACACAATGTTCGGCTATTGATCGTTTGAAAGAGACTAGCTGAACATAGAGCTGCACCAGATTGACAGATTTTTGTCGAATTAGACGATGAAGCTGATAAATCATAGTAACTGCCTTGCGTATTGATTAGATTTCGATCACAAGCGTAACGAGTAAGTGTCCATGAATGTTGAAAAGTTATTTGAATCTCAACTGTACTCGCATTTGACAATGAATTCGTGGGTTTCCACGTTACTGTTCCACCTTTATAATGAGCTGATCGAACAAAATTCGAAAGATAAATTATTAGTAGAATAAAACCTAACAAACACCCATTCATTTTCACTCAACGATTGAAAACTGACACATTTTATTTGCTTTAAATACGATGTTCATGTTTACACAAAAAATATTTTTCTAAACAACAAACGACAATTTGCAAATGTTTATTAATGTGAAAACTCTTTTCGAATGTCATAGAAAAGAAGAAAAAAACTATAGTCGATCGATCGTGGCAATGATCTGTTCAGAATGAGTATCAAAATGTTTCTTCTTCTCAACAGGCCCCCGTAGCTCAGCTGGACTAGAGCGCCGTACTTATACACAGTATTGGAGCAATGCGGATGTCGTGAGTTCGAGCCTCACCGGGGGCATCCCTCTTTTTTTCCTATGAAATTCTGTTCTGTTCTTTTTCTTTCTCTTCTCAATGAGTCACTCAACATCTGTCATCAATGTCGTTTATTCTAGTTAAAATAGGAAAAAATAGGGCGGTATGAGACGTGCTTCGGGACAAGTTTTGTACAAACGACGTCGATTTCGATACGAAAGTAATAATTTATGTGCAGCCATTGGTTGCGAATAGAAAATCGATTCGACAGCAAATGTTTTCGCAATATCAACCGGCGGAATCGACGCGTTTAAATAACGACGAAAATTGATTGCAAACCAAAGATCTTCGGGAATCGGATCGTTTTCATCGGTCCATTGAGTTATTTGTAATAACTGAATTGTTTTTATTCGATTTCGAAATGAAAATCCGCCGTTACCGACGGGTGCTTCACGTGAACCACAACAGGATTTAACGTCCCATGGTGCGCCAATGTAATCATAGTCGAGATAATCGGTGATTTTATGTGGCGAATTCGAACACATAACGGAATCGGATTGAAAGAAAAGAACTTTATCGCCTTGAACTTGTTTCCAAAATGAAATATTCGTAAAAAGTCGATTTGTATTTCGAATAAAATCTTCGGTAAATTCATTTTGAAGTTGAGTTAAGAGAATTCTCTTAGAAGAAATGTACGGAGCAAGTGATGGCGAATTTTTGAGAAATAAATAATTCGATTTGCCGTGAAAAATCTGAATCGGCCAAGACGAAGGAATATGTTGAAGAATATTGAGAATAACAGAAACAAGAAGATGACTCGATCGAAATTCAACGATTGCAGCGATGTAAGGATATTTGGCGGGTGGAGACGGAGCTGGAATGATTTTAGCACGTTGAGCATCGAATTCAGGAAGTCGAGAGCCGGATTTTTTGAAATAAAAACAATAGAAAAATAGAAAACAAACGAAGAGAATAATCGAATATCGAAATTGAGACCGAGAAAAACGTTCGAAATAACGCATTGAATAATTTTGCGAAGTCGTCGTGTCGATTGACATTGAGAGTGACCCTTGCCAATTCAACTTTTGCTCTGCGTGAACTCGACTACCCAGCAAACAAAAAGCATGTTTAGTGTCACGCTTGAGAGCATCATAAGAAAAGAACGAAAGTATGATTCATCGAAAACAGTTAAACGAATATCTAATTGAAAAATATCTGTATGGTGCCTTTCTTCTAGAACAGAGAGAAGAAAAAAAATCGAAATTTGAAGTGAATATTTGCACCCTGTCGTTTTTCTTTTTGAAAAGGATATCTTTTCTTCTGCATCAAGAAATTCTGTTTATTTCATAGAAATCAAAGGAGAAAATCTCATTCTCGATAGATATTTACACGAAGTATTCGAAGAAGATCGAGCAAATAAAACTGATCTTCAATCCAACTTCGATCGTTCTGTTTATCAGACGTTGATTTACTCGATTTCAAATAAATGAAAACAATCGGTTCATCATCATCGTCGTCGTCGTTTTCTAAAATAGTAAATAGTTTTCGTCGCTGCCAAGGAATAATTTGACTTGATAATTGACTGAGCATTTGCCGAACTCGATTAGCTAAACATTTCCTTCGATGGCATTTCGATGCACCTAAATTATTCACCGAACAATCTCGACAACATAAGAATTTCGATTCAGAGGGAATTTCATCATGATTTCGACATTCGATATTATTGGTAAATGTTAAATAATCATAAGTTACGTATCGAACTAATTGAGTCGAGAGATAAGTTGAATAGATCGTGTGAGTATCACCGAAATGTAAGAGAAGATGACGTGTACAAAGATCTTTTAATGAGAGAATCGATTGATTGACAGTTTCATCGGTGGATTTTTCTAAACGAACGATGGAATTTACAAAACTTTCGCGTTTTATTGGAATAATCGGCAGTTTCGATGCCTGTTGTGAATATGTATTTGACATTATCTTCAAAAATCTACTCATATTTCATATATTTATACAAATTCTAGAAAATGTACAACAAAAAAGAAGACAAAAAAAAAAAACTTTTATATTTATTAATGAATCGATCCTCGTCCACGTCCGAATATCGATGAAGCAGCTACAAACAAATATATTCTTTCGATTTCATTTTCTCAATAAAATATAAAAGCTTACTGCTCTCGACTACCGATGGAACAGGTGATGGTGAATTTTCTTTTCCTTTTCCACGGCCTATGATCGGCATATTATTATCTGCTGGAAGAAGTCGTCGAGAAAAACAACTCGTTTTCGATGCAGTTGACATAGCTGAAGATAAATGAACAGGCGAGGGTTCACGTTCTTCGTCTTCGTTTTCGAATGAATCAGCGACCAATGGTGCTGGACGTGAGACTGAAATACAATCACTATAACATGTACTCAACAAATCTAAGATCATTTCTGCTCCTTGAACGAAAGAAAAGTTAAGTTTGGTTTTTTTTTCTTCGTCTTATTTCGAGTTCGCGTACTTTCTTCATCGACAAATGTTATTTCAACTGAAAATTGATCATAAGCAAACGTCGTTCGTATTACAAATGCTTCATTTGCTTCGAGCCATTTATCTACTAATTGATTTGTTATTATATGTCCATTAATTGATTTCAAAAGCAAGATTTCACCCATTGTACATAGATCAGCTATGCTATGTATGTATTCGCGTTCAGTTTAATATGGACAATGTATACTCTAATCATTTCACCAGACAAGAGCCTCTTTTCGATTATTCAAAGATGTCGGTACATGTTTAGAATAAGAAATTTCAAAAGGATAATCATTTATTGATAAAAAAAAGCCTAAACGAAAAGATTTTTGACTTAACAATGAAATAAATCTATTTGATTCTCTTATTTTTGTTGATTAAAATATCTGCGAGTGCGTCTATATCCGATGACGATATACCGATCATTTGTCAACGAGTTTTACAATTAATGATTTGACCGACAACAGAAAATCTCTCATCCGATTTATCCATTGATCGGATTGGATATGAACCAGGTTGTCAACTCTCTTCACCAACAAACACAAATCTAACTTTACATCTACCGTCATCGCCTGAATATTATTGAGGTGCATCAGTAAAAAATGTAACTTGTCGAAAAACCTATGTTGTTAATCTTCGATAAATATCGTTGTCACCTTTTTCTGTATGACTTGAATATTTACTTCAGATAAGAGAAGAAAAATGGCACGTTTAATCTTTACTCATAAAACAGTTTGTCGATTTGATTCTTTTCTTTTGCACGAATATCGAAATGACAGCAGTGAATTTATTTATTTTCATTTTAACGATTCTATCGTTGAATGCTCAATCACCCGATGAACTCTACGGTGATTTATTCAAAGCTGTACAAAACCAACCAGTTTTCAATGATTCGAAAACATTTTGTGATTCTCTACCACGTAGTTTAACTCCTCCTGACATCGTTGCGCTCTACAACCAACAACATACACAAACAGGTTTTAATTTAACAGCATTTGTCTACGAACATTTCATTCTACCGAATACAACGGATGTTATACATGAAAAATGGACAATCAAAGAACATTGTCTTCGTCTTTGGAAATATTTAACACGAACAGTTGATCGGGAGAATTTCTCATCGATTATTCCCGTACCCGATTCATTCGTTGTGCCAGGTGGACGATTTCGAGAATTTTACTATTGGGATACATATTTTACAATATTAGGTTTACGTCGATCGAATGAAACACAATTAATTAATAATATGTTAGAAAATTTTGCGTTTCTCATTCGAAATATATCACATATTCCAAATGGAAATCGATATTACTATAGAGGACGATCTCAACCACCGTTTTTTGCTTTCATGACTAATCTTGTTGGTAAATCAGATCAATATAAAAATGAACTTGAAAAAGAATATGAATTCTGGATGACAAAGAGAAATATTACACTTGATGATGGCAGTGTTTTAAATCGATACTATGATGATATTAGTAATCAGCCAAGACCAGAAGCTTATCGTGAAGATATTGAAACAGCATCGAAAGCAAATAATTCGAAAACATTCGTCAATATTCGAGCAGCTGCTGAATCCGGCTGGGATTTTAGTTCACGTTGGCTGAGAGACGAAACAGATTTGTCTACCATTGAAACAACGGATCTACTTCCCGTTGATTTAAATTGTTTATTATATTATTTAGAATTAACATTAAACAAACAAAACGAAGCTCAACGTCGTCGACAAGCAATTCATCAATATATGTGGTCGAATGATGTGCAGTTTTTCACTGATTATAATTTCATTCAAAAGAAACAAACAAATCGTTTGACATTAGCCGGTGTTTATCCGCTTTGGTTGAATATTTCAACTGAACAACAATCGATTGCTGTCGCACGACGAATTCAATCCGATTTTCTGCATGATGGTGGTGTTGTAACTACACTTTCAACGAAAAGTACACAACAATGGGATAGTCCAAACGGATGGGCACCATTACAATATGTTACGTATCGTGCTTTGTTGCAGACACCTGGCTTTGAATCAGTTGCATCTACACTTCGGCAACGATGGATGAATTTAAATGAACGTGTTTTTACGAATACAAGTAAAATGATGGAAAAATATGATGTTGTCAATATGCATAAGCCAGCTGGCGGAGGTGAATATCAAACACAAGATGGTTTCGGTTGGACAAATGGAGTTTATTTAGAAATGCTTTTCACTGAAGAAGATCGTCCATCATCATCAAATTCAAATCAATATCGATCGTCTCTATTACCAATAACTTTGATTATGTTTCTTGTTTTTTATCTTTTTTCTTGATGTTAACGCTTGATTCGTGTGCGTCCATCATTCACAATTGAATAATCAAAAACAGAAACACTTGAATTCAGTTGATCGATTAAAAAACTTTAAAAATGTCTATGCATCTTCACTCTAAATTCATATTTGAGAAAAAAGGAAGCTCATCGTCGATCATCTTTCCTTGATGTTGACGATTGGTCCATGTGAGTCAATCATCCAATCGTAGAACGAGAAAAGAAAAGAAACAGTTGAGTACATCGATTAAGAAAAACCTTGAGGCAATGAAAGATGACCATCCAATTAGACTTTACTTTTAATCCTTGCCAAAACGTGCTCAAAGAATAAATGTGTCACGAACAAAATAATCTCTGATTGATGAGAATGTGTCTTTTCTCAGCAGGAATATATCTTCATTTCACTAGCAAATAAACGTCAGCTGGTCAAAAGATTATCTATCAGGCAAAAAACAAAGCAGAGTAACGCTGTTTTGTCATTGGCTATTTTTTACTATTTAAATACAATTAATTGACCGCTACTTTGATCTACGTCTGAACTGTGTTTCTTTTCAAATGACAATGATCATTTCCGTTTTCTATTGCTATTGATTTCACATTCTTATTGGTTATATTAAAAAATGAATATGATTGATGGTAAAATTGAAAGGAACAGAAAAACGACGACGACGAGAGGGGGAGGTGCTGACATAGATTCACACCCTTGAAAATAAGATGATTGCTATTCTCTCGCCTCTTCCTTTTTTTTCTGCATTTATGATATTCAATTCAAATGGCTCTTGATGGTCAAATGACGCGTACAATAGAAGAAAGTCTCCCTTTGCATATTCACACATATGCACAATGTCAAAAACTTTTGTCTCTTGTTCATGTTTTTGGATTTTCAGAAGAAAATAGATCAATTGGACTAATTAAACCCGCCATTCCATGTGAATTTGAATTAATTAACTTCATCTTCGTTGTCCAATCAACTGATACAACAAAGGATTTTCTCCTTCAGTTCGATTTCGGCTCATATTTCCTTCATTAGATCTTATATACACACGCACACGCACATATGATCATCATGGGAGATTTTCTCGTTTTTTTTTGACGAATGAAATGACCGTTTTCATCCATTGTTAATCTATCGAAGAAAGTTGATGAACAAGAGATGATAAGGAAACATGATTTCAAAACGACGAATGAGAAGTAACAGCTGCTACGTGCCCAATTTGTTCAGTAACTCTCTTCTCTCTTCTCTCTTCTCTTCTCTGTATTTTTATGGCCACAGGGCGAGAGCAAAGAAGAAGAAATAATATGAAGATTATTCGTTGTTCTCGTGTCCCGCTCTTTTTCTTTTCTTTCTATTCTCTCCTTCATTGTAATCAAATATGCAAAATTAGACTTTTTTCCATTTCTCTCTCTCTCCTCTCGTCCTACCACGAGAACACATATATGTGCGAGACGGACAGGGAGCGGGCATGAACGTTGACCAAATAAATTGTTTTTCTATTGGACAAAAAAAACGAGATGAAAAGATCGTTCATTGGCTAGCTAAGCACTCTCGAGGGAGGCAAGAGAAAGGGCAGAGAAAAGAAAGAAAATATAGAAGTGAACGAGCTCGAACGCACATTGCATTCAAATTTTTGTTTCTTCGCCGACAGACACACACACACGCTTCTACATGTCACCGTCTTGTACGATCAAGACAAAACAACAACCGTTGGATCAACATAAAACCAAATCGAAATATCACAAAAATAAATCAAGTAAATGATCGAATTTTTTTATAAAGAACGATTTTGAGAAGATTTATTTTTGAGGGCAATCCATGGCAACACAAAAAGATGAACATGTTTATATTGAATTAGATATAAAATGCAGGTATATTTCAATATTCATCATCGATTATTACATATTCTTTCTTTTTTTTGTGTGTTCAGTTGTCCACAATCCAAATTAAACAATCATTCTTCGATTCAAGTATATTCTCAAACATCCTTCTTCCTTTTCATTTCTTCTTTTTTCTCTCCTCTAGTTCTCTCGTCGTTATCTTCAATGTCAGAGTTCAATGCCTGTTGCTATTCTTCGTTCATATATACAACAAATTCTACCACATTCTTCTATGACACAAGTAAACACAACTACATTCCATCACATTCCATCTCATTTACTTTTTGACTTTCATCAACAGGTCTCACTCTTTGATCCAAACGATCAATTACTCAACGATTCTCAACTACTTCGATCATTAACATCATCATCATCTCATCACATTCCTATTCGATTTACACTATTGAATACGATCACTTCGCTTTCTCATTGTACATGTTCCTCATTGTCTAAACAGTCAACAACCTCCTCATCATCGAATGTCAGTATAATTCAACGCGAGTCGCTCGACGAAGCTTTGTCGACTTGTCCATTGATTCCACCTCGAATCTCAACGTCGCCACCATCGCAATTCGCGAATACCAATTCAATATCAGTATCAATTGTCAATCTTCTCACGCCTCCGTCGTCGTCATCATCTTCGTCATGTCATTCATCGTATCCGATCGAACCGAATCAATCGATAATCGACGAAATCACTTCGACATTCGGTGAAATTTGTCCGCCATTACCATCTCGCAAAAAGCGTTCATCGAAAAAGACGATGACATCATCGAACATGCCACTCGATTTAAGTCTTAAAAAACGTCCATTACCATCATCATTCGATATCTATTCGTCACAAGCTAAATGGATTAAATCTTAATTCGAACTTTTCCAAATGTTTTGTTGTTTTTTTGTTGTTGTTGTTGTTTATCTGTATAGAAAATGAAATAGCTTTTCAGTTGCACAGCATGAAAATGAGCGATTGATTGCGTTGTTTTAGTCATTTATGAACAAATTAGATATGCTTCGAAATATCGTAACACTTCAATTGTTATATTTAAAAAGAAATGATTGAAAATTCCTGCTGTGTGTGTGTTTGTTGCTTTCATTAGACGATCGATTGTCAAGATAGGACAGTCGAATATGATAGATGATGCATAGAATAGCAAAGAAAATAAGCCTATATCAAATTCCATTTGGGTATAGCCGATGAATACACCCTGTAGTACCATTAATTCAACCAATTTAGTGTAGATTTCTTTATCCACCTGGCTTTTATTCAAAAGTTAGTAGGAACATATGTGTATCTTTTGCTATCTGTTAATGAGAATTAACAATAAGCCGTCACGCGATTCGACAGATGTCGTTGGTATCTTGCTCGATATTCCGAAGGTCTGCCAAAATCATTGACGAGAAGGTTGCTTGGTTAGAAAAATGGCGTCATGTAAACGAACGAACAAAACGTTTTTTTTTCTTTTGATTTAATCACGCTGGAATCAAATCGAAGTCAATCGTCATTTATTTATTTTCAAGTTGATTCATAGAAGCTATTCCGTGATATTTTTCAAATATAAATAAATAAATAAATAACTACGTAGAAGAAAATAAAAAGACGAATAGTATTTGTTCTTTTCTTATTTCAAATAACGAACAATCATGGCTTCTGATACGTCTCAATCCGATAATAATAATCAAATAAACTCGTCCGAAACTGAAACTCTATTAAATCAATCAACAGCTTCTGTCAAACAAGACGGCGATGACGATGATACTGATGAGGCAACAGTACCGAAATCAACGACACCGTTATTAGAAACGAATCTCAATACATCGAGAAAAAATTCTCTGTCATCATCGAGTTCGAAATCAAGTGAATATCGTGATATATGTCGAATATGTCATTGCGAAGGAACTGATGATGAACCATTGATATCACCGTGTTTGTGTTTGGGTACAATGCAATATCTACATCAAGCGTGTTTGCAACGTTGGATAAAGAGTTCCGGTGTGAAATCATGTGAATTGTGTAAATTCGATTTCATTATGCATTCGGAAATCAAACCATTTAAACAGGTAGAGAAAGAGAGAGAGAGAGAGAGAGAGAGAGAGAGAGAGAGAGAGAGAGAAAAGAAGTTTGATTTTAAAGATTTTGTTGTTGTTTTTGAATTAGTGGCAAAAATTGGAAATGAATGTTGTGGAAAGACGAAAGATAATGTGTTCAGTGGCGTTCAATTTAATTGCAGTAACTTGCGTACTTTGGTCACTTTATGTTTTAATTGAGAAAACAAGAGAAGAAGTGAAAACGGGCAGACTTCGTATGAAAATCGAACGAAATTTCTCGTGTTCTATTTGTTGAAATCTATTTAGAGTGGCAATTCTGGGCGAAATTAATCATTGTTGCAATTGGTTTTACTGGGGGCTTAGTGTTTCTTTATGTTCAGTGTAAAATGTACCTTCAGGTAGAATCTTCAATTCGTTTTTGAACTCTTTTTTTCACTCGAATTCGATTAGCTTTGCATTCGTTGGCGACAGTTCAATCAACGAATAGTTATACATTCAATTAGTGAACAACATTCAGATGGAATTCTTTCTCCTGGTAAAAATTCGAATAAAATCAAAACTGACAATTGTATAATAACCGTTCTCGATGCAACAAATCTCTCACAATTGAATTCCAATCCTTCGTCAACAGTCAATATCGATGAACAGCAAGCGAACTCATCCTATCCACCAACTCGTAATCGAAATATTCTACGTCAATTATTTCGATTTCATCGATCTGATCAAACTCAAACATAAATCTTCTTCAAAATAATAATAATAATAATAATAATAATAATTTTATCTTTGTATATTTTTGCATTGTTCTCTTTTGTCTTCGAATCTCGAATATTTTTAAAAAGAAATCTATTTGTCGTTAATTTTCTCTTTCGTTCGAACAGTGTCTTCTAACGTGTTGCTGAACTTTATTTTTAACATTCGAAGTTCAAAGAAATCGATTTGTAAACGATATTTTCTAGTCATTTTATTTGTCCTTTGTGTGTGTGCGTGTGTTTCATGTGATGAAAAATACGAAAGAAAAAACTATTCTTGAGATTTCATCATTCATATTTTCTTCTTTGTTGATGTTGTCGTTTGTTAATCGAAAAAGAAAAAAAATTTCGTTCACATTCTTCTTCTTCTCGTTCCTATTTGTGCTATTGCTTGAAATTCTTTAAATAAATCATAGGATCATATTTTAACTAGACAAATTCTTCGTTTATGTTCAACAGTTTGTAGATTTTGTGTGTGTGCAAACATGAATTTATTGTTGACAAACGAACAAAATCAATCGAACGACGAGGATTACTATGCAATTCTTGGATGTGATGAACTTTCGAATGTGAGTATCGATTTACAATGTAAGTACTTATGTTGTTTTTTTTCTTCTCGTTTCTAGAAGGATCAAATTCAAACTGAATATCGTCTACGAGCGTTACAATTACATCCGGATAAAAATCCCAATGATCAACATGCGAGTAAAGAGTCTTTCTCATTAAAATTCGTTTTAGTTTTGTTTTTTTTTCTCTCGATTAGTGGAACAATTTAAGAAACTCCAAGAAGCGAAAGAAGTTCTCTGCGATGATGTCCAACGAAAAGCCTATGATTATTGGAGAAATAGTCATTTGAATGTCCCATGGAAAACATGGTATTCAATGACTGAACGAAGTCAACCGGTAAGCATTTTCTCATTGTACATAACATCAAAAGTCAATACTTTAAAAAAACAGAAACAAGATCGAATGCAATATCACACATACTGTTTATATAGAACAAAAACACGACAAATGTGTATAGAGAGAATTAAGTTTTAATCCATTTTGCTTGTGACGAATAGATATCGAATGATGATGGCAATGGACGTTTTTTAAGACTTAAGTCGAGTGGCATGTTTGATGACAGACGATTACGCGTCCTTTTGCGTGATGACGACGAGGGTAATGGTGGACAAATTTCACCGAATTTCGCAGTGATTTCATCGATAATTGATTGATTGGATTCGACGAGATTTTCTATTAGAAACGAGGAATGACATGATGATGGAGGCGTGAGAAGATTGACTATCGAATTGCTATCGACTTTCGGTGACGAACATGTACAATGAGAAAGTGTAAATCGAATAGGAATATGATGAATATCATTCGTAGAACGAGTTGATGTTGTTAATGATCGAAGTAGTTGAGAATCGTTGAGTAATTGATCGTTTGGATCAAAGAGTGAGACCTGTTGATGAAAGTCAAAAAGTAAATGAGATGGAATGTGATGGAATGTAGTTGTGTTTACTTGTGTCATAGAAGAATGTGGTAGAATTTGTTGTATATATGAGCGAAGAATAGCAACAGGCATTGAACTCTGACATTGAAGATAACGACGAGAGAACTAGAGGAGAGAAAAGAGAAGAAATGAAAAGGAAGAAGGATGTTTGAGAATATACTTGAATCGAAGAATGATTGTTTAATTTGGATTGTGGACAACTGAACACACAAAAAAAAAGAAAAAATATGTAATAATCGATGATAAATATTGAAATATACCTGCATTTGATATCTAATTCAATATAAACATGTTCGTCTTCGTTATCTTTTTGTTCTAAAAATATGTACAAATATTAAGAATCTTTAAATTGAAGTTTATTGATTTTCTACTTTGCTGACATTTGAAATGTTTTTGTTTCATAGCGTGTATGTCGTCCTGTGGGAGAAATAAGAATGTGCGTGTGTCGGTGAAGTAGAAAAAAAAATGAATGAATGCAATGTGTGATTGTGTTCGTGCTCGTTCACTTCTATTTTTTCTTTTCTTTCTCTCTGCCCTTTCGCTTTTTTTTCTTCCTGAGGAAAATGAATCGATAGCCAATGGATCATTTTTTTGTATTTAACTGCTTTTTTGATCCAATAGAAAAGACGTTGAATTTTTGCGGTCGACGATGCCCTTTCTATTCTCTGTTTACTCGTATGTATATGCCCGTTTCTAACTTATGTCTCGCATACACACGCATCTGAGTAATGGGACGAAACGAACACGAGAAGGAGAAAGAGAAACAAGTCTTGTCTATTTGCTTATCTGATGTTGAGAGAGGGAAAAAAACGTCGCTGAATGGCTTTTGGATTCTCTGTATGTTAATCATCATGTTGTTTAAAAGGCAATTATTTCAATGATTAAATTAGTTTTGATTTACTGATGAAAATAAATCCCCAGGCTATCGATCGTCTGTTTGATTTATTTATTTATTTATTTATTTTCTTTTTTTTCTTCTTGCTATTGTCCAATTTAAAGCGTCAGCAATTGTCGAAACGAAAACTCTAACCTTTGATCATCGAAAATCTCGTGCGTAAAAACAACATAACACATCGTCATTATGTCATCGTATCATATCAAAGCGATGACGATTTTCGATAGATCTTTTATCAAAACAATCAGTTGATCAATCGTTCATTAAAGATTACATATTCTCCGAAGAGTCTTCAGTAGTCACAAGAATAATACTGCAGATGAAGCAAACGGAAGGATATGACGCTCCCGCAGTGATAAAATAAAATAAAAAAGAATTCTTTGCTCTCTCAGCTAGTCGATGTCTGTTGTTGTCTAATGGATTCATAGCCTGAGGATTATTGAATTGAACGGATCTAGTGTGAAGTTAATTGTTCATCTATCAAAATGTTTTTTTTTATTTTATTTTTTAAATATACTATTATCACTTCAATACGTCAACTATGACAAATGATTATTGTGTATGTGTGCTTATTCTAGACATTTCATTGGATGGTCGTAAAAAAAGAACCAATGATTGAAAGTGAACAGATGAACAAGAAAAAGGAAGAAGAAAAAATTGATAGAAGTAAATGAACATTTTCTTTTCGTTTTGGTTAATATGAAGATTCATTTAGATATGCAATGGAAATCTGCGGAACCAACAAGCGATTATCTTCGAAAATTTCGTAATTACGAAATTTAATTATTGCCATTTTTTCCTGTACCAATCATTCCTATCTATATTGTCTGGTGTTTGTCTGATATTTTAAACCGGCACGGGTCGATATTCTATTCATGTACTTTTTTTTCTTGATAAATATTCTCAAATAAATTATTTTGAAACCCTCGAATTTTAATTAAATTGAATAATAATGTACTTTCATCCGTATGGGGTCACTTGAACATTTAGAAGATTTGTTGATAATGGGTTGTTCGGTATTTTCATGATTTTTTTGTCCTAGAAAAATAAAAAAACAAAAATTATTCGATACGTCAACTTAGTCTAATTTTTTTCCTTCAATTAAAATTCTTATGCTTGAAATATTATTTTTTCAATTTAAAAAGGGAAATCTCGTTCATAAGTGGACACGTATATATTTAATCATGTTTTTTTTTGTAAAATTTCATTTTTACTTTTGAAATGTCTCGTATATCATCGGGTGTTATTCCAAATTCCGACGAAATGCCTACAATTATAATTCAAAAAACGATCGATCAGTAAGTGTTGACGCTGGAGATCTGTTTATTTATTCTTTTATATTATTCCCTTGTAGACAGAAATCAAAACTACGACGAAATCGGTTAATTCTTTTGTCGTCGATTGCTATAATAGTTCTGGTTGCGATGGGTCTTGTGACATATTTTGTTGTGACTCGTAATCAAATATCAACAACATTGGTTTTATCATCGATCGATAGAAACAAAAGTAGCACTACTACTAATGTATATGTATCATATACACAAACACAATCTGTGACAATATCATACACAAATATTACTCAATCAACTTCACTCGCATCAACATCAACAACAACATCAACAACAACATCAACAACAACATCATCATTCTCAAGTAAGTCGATCAGATTTGATAGGAAGCAATGAATGAAATATGTTGATTGATTTAGATTCGAGTTGTTCAAGATTAAATTTCAGTTCGTATTCAAGTTACTCAGCTGGAAATAGACCATGGATAATGAGTGTTGCTGATTTGAATAATGATAATAAGAATGATATTGTTGTTGTTAATCGAGATAGTGGAAGTGTCGGTATTTATTTTGGAAATGGTAATGGAACATTTCAACCATCAAAAATTATTCTATCTGGTTTCAATCCTATGTTTGTTGTTACTGAAGATGTCAACAATGATAATCAGCAAGATTTACTTATAGTAGATGGTACAACTGATACTATCAATGTATATTTGGGTTTTGGTAATGGAAGTTTTCGTTCTAAAACGACTTATTCTGTTGGAGATTATCCCTATTGGATTGATATAGATGATTTCAATGGAGATCATCAATTAGATATTGTTGTTCCCAATGATAATGCTAATACTGTCAGTATTTTATTAGGTTATGGCAATGGAACTTTCAAACAACAAATGACGTTATCAACTGGTAGTGGTGTTACAGCAGTAGCAACTGGTGATTTTAATAATGATAATAATGTCGATTTTGTGGCAACTGATTATTATGATAGTACGGTAAGTATCTTTTTTGGATATGGAAATGGAACTTTTCAAGCTCGTCAAATTATTTCGGTTGGAGAGGGTCCATGGGGTGTTGCAGCTGCAGATTTAAATCATGATAATTATACAGATATTATTACAGCAAATTACGATGAAAATAGTCTTAGTATTTTATTAGGAAGCAAAAATAAAACATTTCAAAAACGTACGATCAATGGCACTGGTGAGTCACCAATATCAGTTGCTATTGGTGATTTAAATCGAGATACTCATCCCGATATTGTTGTTGCTCATAATTATAATCTTTATGTCAGTGTTTTTCTTGGACGTGGTGATGGATATTTTAATTCTGTTCTTCAATTTACTACGGATTGGTGGTTAACAACAGTTGCTATCAGTGATTTTAATCATGATGGACGATTAGATATTGCTGCTTTGAGTCAATATAATAGTGCTTTAAATGTTCTCTTAAATGTATGTTAAAATTTCAATTTCAAATTCAACCTCTACTTGTTGTGACGTATATTCTTCTCATGAATAAATAATTGATGTTGTTCCATAAGACAAAGTCAAACATGAACAATAAAATAGTTTTTGTTTTTCTGAGGAAAAAAAGATTTGATTTGATACCAATAAGAACTAAGTCAGAGACATTTTATATGAACGCAAAACTATTCATAAAGAAGCAACTTGAAAATCTAAATTATTTGCATCATTAATTCGTTCTCTTTTTGACAAACCAATTACACAACACCATATGTTGCACCACTTATTATCTTTGAAAGTCTACGTACTTTTATTTAAACAAAAGAAGGATATTAACAATTTTTATATTGTAGTTCATTTGGAGTATGAAGAAGTTTACCACCTTTTGGACATGCTAAGTAAAGCGCTGCAACTAGGACAATAGTGATATGTATCCTAAAAACAAGAAGATAAATTCTAATAGATTGAAATGAATTGAGTTTCAACTAACTTTGCATGAATCAGTGCAAAATGGGATACAGGCACAAGGCCAACACATAAAGAAGCATAAAAGTACACAAATAGACCATGCATACATGCCGGAAATTTTCTCTGTTCGAGTAACGATTTGGTTTCCACAACGGGGACATTTACACTGGACCGGATAATCACCAAAATTTGCTGCAGATGGCATGACAAAGCCCGGTGTTGCAATAGCCGTCATTACGGGTTGTTGGTATGATGAGTTATACAGTTGTTTTTTCTTCGATCTGCGTACTTCTAAATCACACGAAAACGATAGAAAAGAAAAGTGGGAGTATTTATATAAGTCAATAGTCGGTAACATTTTATTATAAAGAGCAAGAAAAAAATTCAAAGAAAACGTCACCATGGTGGCTGATTTCGTTTAACGTCACCTTTCGTGATTATAGTGAATCATGACTTTTCTGTTCTTGAGCACATATTCCTGATTTTACTCAGTTTGTTGTTTGAATTCTCAAGTAAAATTCTCCATCATAAGTCTAAACTTAATCAAATGTTGTGAAATGAAAATGAAGAGGAAAAAGGCGGATTCCGTACTCTCGAGATTCCGGTTTTCCCACCTTGACCAATTTGATGTCAAAAATGGATTGGATGGAAAAAATTGACCTGGTTTCAGATCTATTGTGAGTTTATTTGAAGAAAAGAAGGATATGAAAATTTCTTATATTTTAATAATACATTTGAATTATGAAGAAATTTATAATCTTTTGGACACGCCAAGTAAAGCGCTGCAATTAGGACAATAATGATACGTATCCTGAAAACAAAAAAGCCAAATTCTAATAAATTCAAATGAATTGAATTTCAACTCACTTTGCATGAATCAACGCAAAATGGAATAAAGGCACAAGGCCAACAAACAAAGAAGAATAAAATTATACAGATAATCCATGCTAACATGCCTGAATGTTTCTCTGTTCGAGTAACAATTTGCTTTTCACACTGGGAGCATGTACACTGGACCGGATGATCACCAAAACTTGTTATGATTGGCATTACATAAGCCGATGTTGTAATAACTACGGGTTGTTGATATGATGAGCTAATCATAGTTTTTTCTTCGATCTGTGTACTTCTAAATCACACAGAAAAAAACTAAATGTTTTTGCGTAAAAAATCGGCACATCCTTGTGCCATTACAACAAAAACGGTAGAAAAAAAGGAAGAAAAAAAATCGAATCACTATGGTTGCTAATTTGGTTTATACAATCGATCTCTATCTTGCTCTTCACATCACCTTTTGTTGTTATAGTGAATGATTGCTTTTCTGTTCTTGAACACATTGTTCCTATATTCACTCAGTCTATTGTTTGAGGCCTCTTTCTTCCTTTTCCACTCGAAAAAATCTCCAAGTAAAACAAATGCTTTTTCGAAGTTTTCATTCGAAAAACGACGAGATCTCCATCATAAGTTTAAACTTAATAAAACCTTGTGAAATGAAATTAGCTGTGAGAGTGGACTTCAACGATCTCAATTTTAAATGACTTGTAAAAATGAAGTACACGACTATAATAAGATCGACAATCTTTTATTTATTTTAGTATACTGTATACGAAATTTATCAAACAATGCGGCAATAGTATAAAACTGTGAGATCCGTTAAATAGTGAATAATAAAAGACAACGCCATATAAATTCAAAATAAAAATTGATCGATCGATCGATTGTTAGTCTTTCTAATGAGTAAATATATTTATTGATAACTAATCACAATGATCAATAAAAAAAATCGTTAAGATAAACATGTTTTTCTAATAAGATCGAACATCAACAATATGTTCTCTCTTTTTTTTTCTATTGACGTTGTAGGAGTACTAATGTTGATAACTGAGTCAATATAATTAACTAGTTCCTGATTTCCTTATATGCATATATAACAGACAAATAGACAAAAAAGAAAAGGACATTTGATTTTGGTCGAAAAATGTTTTCGGGACGATTCTTTCTTGTTTTCATTTTCATCTTGTCTCTTTTCGGAATAAATTTCGCTTATGATTCGGAATGTTTAAGTCGTGATTTTTGCACAAATCTCTCGAGTCGATCTCCATTGATCTATGACGATGAAGAATATTTTCAAAAACGAAATTGTTTTTGTGATTCTCAATGCAAAGACTACGGTGATTGTTGTTATTCATCATCCAAATCAACAGTTCAATACGAATGTATCGATTATCTTTTACCAACGATTACGAATAAAACTCTTCCATTTTATCGTCTTTCTGTTTGGATGAAAACTGAATGTTTACAGATTTATCATGGTTCGCCAATCGAAAGTCAATGTCGAAACATTGGAAATCAATCATTTCAAGAGAATCCGATTTTATTTATTCCAGTAACAAGTTCACAAACGAATGTGACCTATCGAAATTATTATTGTGCTTATTGTAATAATGAATTCGATGAATATCTTCGATTTTGGGAGTATAAATCCTTTTGTCCAAGTGATGGAACCGAACAACGTGATTATCTCATTTTGGACAATGATCAAGAAGCGAACTATTATCTACATAATCTAACAAAAACTTGTACAAAAACGATTGTCTATCCACATGAAAATCAAACATCTCAACCATCGGTTTTCATTCGACCTTGCAAACAATCAATCTCAGCAAGTTGTCCATTGAACACATCCATTGATTTAGCACAAAATTGTTCAATTTCTTCAATAAACTATCGTTATCTCCGAAATTCCGAGATCATTTATCGAAATCCATATTGTGCTCAATGTCATCATTCAGCCAATCTATCAGCAATTACCTGTCACGATCCGAACCTCCGTTCAGCCATGCCTCCAATGACGTTAACTCGTACTCAGCCACTTTCGATTCTATTCGATCCAAATTTATTAAAATCTTATTTAACTAATTCTGATCGAATCTATTCGACGAATTACACTTGTTCGCGATCGAACGAACTCTACGATCTAACCGAACAAAAATGTACGAAAGTCACTGATAGAGCAAATGAGTTCATCACTTCAATGACATGTTCGATACCCATTCAAACGAATACTCATTTAAATGAAACAATTTCCTATGAAAACGGTAGTTTATTCATTCAAAAACATTCGATTTATTTAAATCGAAATGAATATATCATTTTCAATGATAACCGAATTCTATTCTGTGCTGATCAATGGTTAGCAAATCAAAATCTCTCGTTAAGTCAATCTCAAACAATTCCATTCTATCGTTCTATCCTATCGATTATTTTCACATCGATATCTCTGGTTTGTCTTTGTTTATTCATTGTCATTTATAGTTTAATACCATCATTGCACAATCTACCTGGCAAATGCTTGTTATTTCTTTCGATTTCGTTGTTTGTCGGTCAATTGATGTTTATCTCGACATCGAATCGAACGGAAAACTATTGGCTTTGTTTTGTTTCGGCAAATCTCGTTCATTTTTTCTATTTGTCATCATTTATTTGGTTGCTAGTTCTTTCGATACATATTCATTCGACATTTAATCAAAACTCGATTTCACAAGACAAACAAACGAGAAAAACATGTCGATTACTTGTTTGGAATGTGTGTGTTTGGTTGTCTTCAGGTTTAATCGTATTAATCGCGAATTTAATTCAAATCTTTGAACCCGAATCTAATTATTCACCTGGTTATGCTTCAATTGTCTGTTCAATTTCGAAGGTCAATGCAATGATTTGCTTTTTTCTTGTTCCTATTGGTCTTATCCTTTTTGTCGTTAGTATTTTATTCGTAAAAACCATTTGGATTATTTTTCAATCTCATCGAGCAGCTAAATCAGCTGAATTGAGTTCATCAGCAAATTTCAAAGATCGAAATTTTGTTTTTATTTACGCACGTTTAGCTTGTCTCATGGGAATTCAATGGGTTTTATTGCTCGTTGCATTGATTGTCGGACAGACATGGCTGTGGATTATATTCGAAATAGTTAATTCTCTTCCGGGTCTCTTCATTTGTTTGGGTTTTCTATGTTCAAAACGAGTTTTTAAAACTTTAAAACAAAAATCATCATCTCGAACATCGTCAACAATGCTCACCTCCTCGTCGACTCTATCGAAAACAATTCGAAAGAAAATCTTTTTTTGAAAACTATTCGATATCATAAAACAAAACCAAGCGTTCATCTCATGTAGTTTCTTCGGTTTTTTTTTGAAAAAAAATCAAAGATGTAAATATTGACTTATTAAGTTTTCCTTGGTCGTCATGTAAACATGCATGGCATGAATTGTTTAAATCTTTGTGGTGGTTTATTCCCGAATGTTCGTGAATTAGTCCTGGTTGATACGGAGAATCCATTTGAACATGAGTTCTTCATTTTAATCTCTCAATCTTTTCCGTCTTTGAAAAAGCTCGACATAGGTTTTGGGCTACACCAAAAGAAGAAACAGTCTAATGGTGATAAAAATGTCGAAAATCCTACGATTGTTGAATTTCCTTATCTTGAAATACTGAATCTTTTTACAAGTGATGCTGATTATGCAGAACAATTTCTTTTCGAAACGAAAGCACTTTAGCAAAACCACCGTTCAATCGAGACATCATTCAAAATTATTTTCCTTTGGCACAAATAATTGGGCCATAAATGTAGATTTTGTATAATATGAATAAAATTGATGTTTCACTCATTCGTATCATTGTCTATTACTTATGGAAAAATGAATCTGTTGCATGTTCTTGATACAAGAAGACAATTTGATTTCTTATATAAATATTGATTTCATTGACAAGAAACAAGACAGACCAACATGCATTCGAAGTAAAAAATTGATTAATTATTAGTTTTTGTAAGGAGTAAATATATTTATTGATAACTAACTCAATCTGATCGAGCAACTGAATCAGTTCAATTGAGTTCATCAGCCGATTTCAATGATCGAAATTTTGTTTTTATTTACGCACGTTTAGTTTGTCTCCATTCGTTTGGGTTTTTTATATTCGAAACGAATTTGTAAAACTTTAATACAAAACCGAATGTTCGCACGATTCGTTTAGTTTCGCTTTTTTTTCTTCTTTTTTTTTGAAAAAAAAGCAAAGATAAAATGTAAATATTGACTTATCAAGTTTCTTCTTTTTTGTTCTGCTTTTTCCTCGACCGTCACGTAAACATCCAACGCACGAATGCTGCTTTACAAACACGTGCGAATTATTTGAATCGAAACTTTGTTCTGATTCGAAAATACTTCTAGTCAAGGAAATTCTAACTCAACCAAAACGAAACAAATGAAATTATTTTCAAGATTATTATGACCGATTTAGAAAGTTCATCGAAAGAAATTCTTCTCGACAAAGAAATCAATCGACTTGTTTGTCTTTGTTCGCAAATTACTCAAATGGCGACGAATATTCGTTCGATTCGTCTAACAAATCTGTCCCATTCATCGGAAAACATCGAAACACTTCTATCAATCGCTGAAAATGTCGAAGGTTCAGCGATCCTACTCGAATCTTTAATTGCAACACAACAACCTTCGATGAGATTTAGTTATTCAAGAAAGAAATTATTAGAATTGAAGAATAATGTATCGAGTCATTTATCGAAACAAATCGAATCAAAATTGCGAGAAGTTGTCGAACGAGAATCGAACGAATTTGTTGATAATGAACGAAAATCTTGGCGAGATATTCGAACAATTTTAATGTGATTTCAGGTTTTTTTTTGTCCGTCTGTGTGTGTGTTTTGTTATTATACAAATACGCAATTATCTTTTACAACTAATTGTCGTGTCAAAACAATTAACAAATTCGTCATTTTGTTTGTCTTTTATTCGAACAATGGAATGTCTGTATTCGCATTTTTTTTTCTTCATAAACTGTAATCAGTGATCAACACCCTCAAATTTGTCTAGTTGAACATCAGAAGAGAAGGTTATTCGAATGACATATTTACTATTCCGTCTTCTTATCTTCATAATTGAAAAATGTTTGTCATCGTAAATTATCGACTAATGACCGATGATGAGTTATCGTTGTCAGACGAAACAGAATTTCACTTCTAATTCGCTTTATCTCATCGTTTCTAACAGTGACCAGCGTATTCTCCGTCGAACAGCAGGACCAAATTGAATCAAGTAAAGTAGTACAAACTGTATTTGACAGATGAACAACGAGAAGAACACGCACCGTGCAAAGAATTCAATTGAAGTAAAAGTCAATAAAATGAACTATACATGTCATAATTCAGTTTGTCTTTGACCTTGCATGTTATCATTAATTTTGTAATACACGTTTCGTTTCGTTTCGAGCGAAGTTTTATCTTTTCATTCAACAAGTGTTTTATTATTGAGACGAGAACATGAAGAAGTGATATCGAAAGAAATAGTTCTACACAGCAGGATATCGATTGGAAAAACACGGCGAGGGGTTGTCCATCACTGATCATGGCCAGACATTGTTTCCTCTTGTGAGTAGACGAACTCAACAAAAACAATATTGTACAACAACGACGACGACGACGACGACGAATATCGTGAGTTTAATTGAGATAAGAAACGAACGCATCTGTTCTTCTTTGTCTTTCAAATCAACTCGAATAAACAGATAAGAAAAATAATTTTCTATCTTTGATCTGTTTTTCTTTCTAGTAGAAATGAGGATATTTGATTTCCATTTCTATTTTTCTTTTTCGAAACACAAACGAACTCAATCAACTTGTCGAATGTTTATCTTTTCTATCGAACTCTCTCTAATCGATTGAAATGAACGTGTGGTGTGTGTGTCCAATCAGTTGCACGAGATTGTTCGACAAATTCAAATTGGCTCATCTATTCAATATTTGTCAAACTACATCGAACAAATCATACTGAATGGATGAGCCAATTGAGACACGTAAAACTCTTGTACATATATATATATATCCATGATAAATCTCAGTATTGAATCTTCATTCAACGTGCATCAGCTTTGTTTGACACCTTATAGAATTCTTTATTTCACATCGATAGAAAGTTTATTAACACCCAAGGCAAATGATCTTCAAGGTTAGTGTCTGTTTCTTTTTCTTTTGTTTCGATTTGACGCACATAGAAGTAGGTGTATTGAACATATTGTACGGTTTAATTACTTGCGTATTAGACCGACGATCAACGGATGATTGATAGAGATGAAAAGTTCGAACGAACGAAAGAAAGAAAAATGAACAATCAGCAGGGTCCTTGAAAACAATGTTCAATTCGAACACCAGCAGTTTCTAATTGAGTCAAAGAACAACTTTCTCGTGCACACCCATGATGCAACAACCTTCTCGTTTCTCTTTGCAATTCATATTATTTTCTTCCTTCTCGCTCACCATCTGGTTTCAATTGCCCATTGGTCATTTCGTCCATTTAGCGAATGAGAACAGGAAAAGAGAGAAACAACAATCATCATCATCCTTCCCCTTCCTTTCTACATTATTTAGTATAAATAAAAACATATCTACATCCGATAGTGATATTAATGATGAACATTGACGGCATCATTATGCTGATCATCACCAGACATAAGGTATGCATTTACTACACGATACGCTTCGAATCAATGATTAGAAGACAAATTTACTTCACCTTGTCTAAATATATGAACGTTTTTCTTTTTCGTCTTTGTATTAAACGGTGTATGTCGTTAGAAAGACAAACAACAATACTTGAACTGTACACTGTATTACTTTAAAGAAGACATACAACCGTTCGTCTGGTAGTAGAAATAGTTACCGTGTATTGAACAGCTCTACTTAGTCTTTCTCTATTCATACTTGCTCATTTTCAATGAATAGTCTTCACGAGATTCAATTGTTCACAATAGACTCATTATCACACATACGAAGTAAGTCTATTCAATCAGCGAGATTTCGAGAGATGACCTTTCCGGTTCTCGAAGCGTATCCTAACAAATTGAGTGTGAGTTTTATGTCTACATAAATTGACACACAATTGTGATCGGCATGATCAAATCTTTGAACAGTATACCAGATAATATAGTAGCACGTTTAGAATATCAAGTAACTCACACGAACACATTTCAACATATCGAATAAGATCATATTCGATGTCAATTGAAAATATGCAAATTAAATCAGAGATAATATCAATTAACAGTTGTGGTTGTTATTGTGAGAGAAATCTATCGATTCGCTAATAGAAATATCTATTTACAGCCTCATTCTCACCTTTGATTGAACGAACGAGCGAGAGAGAATAATAAATACTGAAATTTTCATTAAAATTTTCATTCAGTTCGACTGTGTTATTTCTTTATCTATCGTAAACATAAATTTCGTTGATAGAAGCAAAGTGAACTTGAACATTGTAAGTTTTCATAGATATGTTTTAAGTATTTGCCTCTCTCTCTCATCTCTTTTCTTTTCTTAGCACTCCTCGTTTGTTGATTTAAATGATTTAATATCGATGTATTGAAACCTTCGAACATTTTTTGATCTCTATCGAATTTCACTTTTGACAGTTTAACTTTATCATTTTATTGTTTTCGTTCGACTCCGCCTTCAGTCAATTCCATTCACTCACTTCGGATAATTATACTGTGTTAAGGTTTATGTCATGAACATTATCGATCACATCAATCGATAAAGTTTCTCGATCGATTCTTTTGTTTTGCATTTAGGTGTAAATATTGTTTTAACATAAAACAGATATCGAAATCGAAACAAAATGACCCATTAACAAAAGTTTGCATATGCATAGAAATAGATCAGAGCGGTTGATTGAGTTGTCTTTGGAGTTTTATCGATCATTTTTAAAAAAACACGGAAATCAATAAGCCTCAAGCAATTTATCGTTTTAGATGATTTATTCAGTTTGTCTCGTTTTTCTTATCTCAACTGTTCAATCGGCTGATTATTATTTAACATTGGACGAAAAATCTTCAATCGACAAACCGATTTTCGAATTCGCTCATTCATTCGAATTAGTCAATAATTTTCAATCGAATTTCAATCTCACCAAAAACAACACAAATTTAATTCTCACGAAACCAATCGATCGTGATCATTGGTGTTCGTCGAACGTCTGTTCATGCGAACAATGTTCGTTTATTTTGGAATTCTTTTCGAATCAAAATCAAATCCCGAAGTTCTCGACAATGAACATCACAATCAATGATATCAACGATCATACGTGTCAATTCCTGGATCTACAAACGAACATTTCATTGTCGGAATCGATTCAAATCGGACATCGATTTGCAATTACACGAGCGATTGACTACGATTCGGGAAATAATGGAAAGTTGAACTTTCGAGTTTTGAATCATCAGGATGATTTTCAATTGGATATTATCTCGTTGTCGAATAATGAATATGCAATCTACGGAATTGTGAAGAAAAATCTCGATCGAGAACGACAAAATCGATATGAATTAGTTCTCGAAGGACGTGATCAAGGTTTTCCACAGGGAAAATTCAATCGAACAAAAATTCTCATCAATATCCTCGATGAAAATGACAACGCACCCAAATTCAATCAAACTGAATACTCGATCGAATCACTCAAAGAAGACACACCTGTCGGTACAAAACTCATTCAAATCTCGGCTACCGATGCCGACGAAGGTCTAAACGGTTTAATTCGCTATTCGATTATCAATCCTCCACTAGCAATTTCATTTCCATTTGAAATCGACTCAACAACTGGCGTGATCACTCTTCGTTCACCGTTAGATTACGAAACAACGCGGTCCTATCGTTTTTTGATTCGTGCATCGGATTCTGGTCTTCCTCAATCGTTATTCACGGACACTTGGCTTTCGATTTCGGTGAAAAATATCAACGATTGTCCTGTGGAGATTCTCTTTCTCCCAAATCGACGTTTTCAATACGAAAATCGAACTTTATCGATTCATGAAAACACGGAAATTCGAAATTTAACATTGGGCTATCTTCGTCTTTTCGATCGAGACTCAATGGGAACGAAACTTTCGATTTCATTGATATTCTTAGACAAAATTTCCCGACAAAACTATCAATTAATCCTTTCGAATCAAGTGAATACGTACATTCTCGTTGCCAAAGACGGAATCTTCGATCGAGAACTACAAACCGATGTTCATCTCCGTTTTATCGCTACTGACAGTTCGTTAACATCGATTTTCGATTTAACTATTCATCTCATCGATCTCAACGATAATCCACCGGAATTCCTATCGAATCCTTTGAAATTCTCCGTCGAAGAATTGGCAAATTATCAAATGAAAAAAACACCAACGGAAAAATACGATTTTACCATCGGATATCTCAATGCTGTCGATCGAGACGACGGAGATAATTCGCTCAGTACTTATGAATTAGAAGAAAATTCGATTGTGAAAGTCGATGCATCGACTGGTCGTTTGTATTTAACTCAGCCACTTGATCGTGAACAAATCGAACGTATTGAACTCAAAGGCAAAGCGACAAATGTTGCACAACCTAAATGGAATACAGATGTTAGCATTGATATTCATGTGTAAGTTTGTTTGATCTCGAGTTTTGCTTCTAATGATGATTATGGAATTGTTTGTAGAACGGATGTTAATGATAATATTCCGCGTTGTTCAATCGCAAATCAACGATTAACTGTCCCGGAAAACTATCCAATTGACAAGTCATTAATTAAAATCATCGGTTCTGACCTGGATAATGGTGTTAATGGAACGATTAATTACTCGTTTCGAACGAATACGAGTTGGTTATTTGAAATGAATCGAAAAACCGGCGAAATCTACTCTAAAGATTCGTTTGATTACGAATCCGAATGGAAATCATTCGTATTAACAATTGATCTCGAAGATAACGGAATTCCCATTCGAAATCAATATCGAAATGCTTGTCAAATTGAAATCTTCATCGAAGATATCAATGATAATCGTCCAGAATTAGTCAATAGAAATCAAACGAAATCGTTTTTTGATATTCATCAATCGATTGAACAACCGATTTTATTTCTCAACTTTTCGGATAAAGATTCGGGTTTAAACGGACAAATTAAATCGACTTTACAGACGATTGAATCGAATATAAATCTCAATTTCAATCAATCGTTGTTCTATTTGCATCCGAATGGAAGTTTATATCTTCTCTCGACGATCAATCAGATTTCGTTGTTTAAATTAGAAATTCTACTAGAAGACTTTGGTTCGCCTTCGCAACAGAATTTAATTGAAATCGAAATTGCTTTCGGAGATATCCGTTCGAAGGAATATTCGACATTCGAACAAGTTCAAGATTATTTTCGAGAAAAATCTCAAACAACAAATTCATTTGCGTTTATATTCGGTTTAATTGTTTTCGTCAGTTCATTTCTATTTCTCATTTCGATCATCATTGTTTGCGTATTGATTCGACAATATCGTCGACGACAAAAAACCGCCATCATCTCGAGAAATAAACTTCTTTGCTCGTCATCACAACAATTAACAACATCGAATTCAACGGTTGTTTCCAATGTAACATCGTTATCGAACGAATATCAACACGCTATTCGAGTATGTGTCTTCGAATTTTTATTTTTCGAAAGTTAAATTTTTGTTTTCTGTAGCCTTTGTACTGGACAGAAAAGAGCTTTCTCGATCATAATTCTTCAAGTAAGTTCTATCCTCTAAGTTGATTATTCAATTGAAATATTTTGTTTGTTTAGTCGATAGTTCATCGCCTGAATCTCATACTTATAAAATTCTTCATATTCCAACGGATATTCAAAATGAAAAATTAGATAATATCAGTTGTGATCATGGTTATCATGAAAGTTATCAAACAGTTTCCTCGTCATCATCGTCATCGTCTCCGCAATCGGATCCATATTCATCTCAAACATCGAGTCGACGAGATTATCTTTCGAATCAATTGCCTTATTTTGTAACAAAATGTAAAACATTAACTGAAGGTTTTATTATCGAAATGAATGTCGATGGAAGTGACGAAGATGGAAAATAAATAGAACTTTAGTCGTTTGTTTGTGTATAGAAGATGATATCTGACGTTTTTTTATTTATTATTTCTGTATTCGAAATAAAAATCGATTTATTCTAGTTGATTGATCGAATGACATAAAAAAAAGAGAAGAAGGAGAAATTAGATATGATCGAGGAAATCGAGTGGAAAATCCTAAAACGAGAAGATAATATTGCGTATCGAACAAGAAAGATAAACGATTATCGATTTACGATTGATGAAAGATCCATATGTAATTAGATATTCAAAATATTTATATTTCTTCTTGATGACTTTCAGTATAAGAAAAATCTAATTGCTCAATAGACAATATGTTGTCTGTCGAAACTCTCACATTTACGTTGCGTGTATTTCTTTTTCGAAAAGATTGTGTGTTAATTATATTGTCTGTGTATATTCTGTTATTGGAATGAGTAGGATTGATATTCTTGTGAGAAATATACAAGAACATGATTAGACGAGATGATTCTTCTTGCTTCATTTCATAAGTAACTGAGCAGAACAAAGGTCTAGTGTTTTATCTACTAATGGGCCAAAAGAGATACATATTCTCTCTCGATTTCTCGCGGGAAGATTTAACCATCTGCCGAGCTTATGCATGAGTGTGATATTAATTGCCGAATCATCACAGAAATTTGTTAAAATAACTGTTCCATAAGATAGTAAATCATTAACGATCAACTCGAGGAGAAATTATCAGACAAGACTAAGATTAATTTCTTTTTCCTCTATGACACAATCTCTCTCCTTCTCGCTCTCTATCTCGTTTAGAACCTATATAAACAGTCGTTTTACGGGAGAAATAATCATTTTTTGTACACATAAGTACACTCTTCGCTCATTCATTTTCTTTCTACTCGATTGATTTGCGTATTAAATCATTTGATCAAAAATGCATGATCCAAATGATCCTGAAGTTATCGAGGCTATGAAATATTTGGCTTTGCCAGCCGAAGAAAAAATAAAACTTCGATCGCAACCGTTCGATGCAAAGAAAGCATGTTGGGTACCTGATCCAAAAGAATCGTTCATTGCTGCTGAAATCGAAAGTACAAAGGACGATCAAGTCACTGTTAAGACTTGCAAAGGAGAAGTAAAATCTTAGAAAACAATAAAAACAATTTTTATGATTAAAATCTAGGCACGAACACTCAAAATAGACGATGTTCAACAAATGAATCCACCGAAATACTGGTGTATTGATGATATGGCTGATTTAACCTATCTCAATGATGCTTCGGTTTTAGCTACTTTACGCGATCGATATTCACGATGGCTTATCTATGTAAGTTTTATTTGAAAAAGTTCTCGATCGTACATCGACTGATCTCGTTTTTTTTTCAGACCTATTCGGGTCTTTTTTGTGTTGTCATCAATCCATATAAACGTTTACCGATTTATACAATGAAAGTTGTTCTTATGTATCGTGGAAAAAAACGTACTGAAGTTGCTCCACATTTATATGCAATTTCGGATAATGCTTATTCGAATATGCTTCGAGGTAAAGAACTTATCTATTTCAATCTACTAATTGAGAATCGATGAGACTGGAGAACTGTTTGGATAAGTAGCAGGAAATTGACTACTGCTGTGTATGAATTACATTTAGCGATAGACAGACACAGATGTTTGTAAAGATAATTGTAAATTGATGATCGTATGTTTAGATCGAGAAAATCAATCCATGTTAATCACAGGTGAATCAGGTGCTGGAAAAACTGAAAATACGAAAAAGGTTATTCAATATTTTGCATTGGTCGCTGCGGCTAGTGCGAAAAAAGAAGACGATGGAAAGGTATTCGGACGAACAAAAAAATTTTTTCATGTTTTTAAATAATTATTGTTTAGAAAACAATGACATTGGAAGATCAAATTGTCTCAGCCAGTATGTTGAAATCTACGTCTTTCTCTTTTATTCGTTCTATTTTCTTTTGTGATTAGATCCTGTCTTAGAAGCTTATGGCAATGCGAAAACAACACGTAACAATAATTCATCTCGATTTGTAAATAAAATTGATTTTTATATCAAAACAAATGGAGCTTCGATTTCTCTAGGGTAAATTCATTCGTATTCATTTTGGTCCCACGGGTAAAATCGCTGGCGCTGATATCGAAGTTTATCTTCTCGAAAAATCACGAGTCATCTTTCAGCAACCAGGTAAACTATCATCGAACTTGTTCGTTCGATTTTCTGAATAAATCTTTATAGCTGAACGTAATTATCACATCTTCTATCAATTGTGTTCAAACGCATTTCCGAAATATCATGGTAAATCATCGTTTGATTTTGAGACGATGGTTTATTTGATTTTGTTTTTGTAGAGGACTGTTTGATTGGCAATGATCCATCGAAATATTTCTACGTCGCTCAAGGTATGCTGACAATCGATGGTGTGGATGATGTCGAAGAAATGAAATTGACCGATGAAGCTTTTGATATTCTTGGTTTTACACAAGTTTGTTTTGATTGGAGAGTTGAGTTTCGAATCGATGATTGTTTGGATTTTAGGAAGAGAAAACCAATTTATTTAAATGTACTGCTGCTATTATGCATTTTGGTAATTCACAATGGAAACAACGACCACGAGAAGAACAAGCTGAAGCTGAAGGAACTGAAGAATGTGAAAAAGTCGCGCATTTACTCGGTATAGAAGCTGCTGATCTTATCAAAGGTTTACTTAAACCTCGTATTAAGGTTAAAATCGAATATTTTCATCTTATTGATTTTCTAATTTAAAATCGAATTTTAGGTCGGCAATGAATATGTTAACAAAGGTCAAAATAAAGATCAAGTTGTTAACTCAATCGGTGCTCTTTCGAAAGCCGTATGTATTATGTTAGGAGATTTCTCTCGCAGAAGAATAAAATATCTTTCGAAATTGACTTCTATAGATTTATTATCGTATGTTCTGTTGGTTAGTCGAACGTGTCAATGTTACACTCGATGTCAAAGCTAAACGACAATACTTTATCGGTGTCCTTGATATTGCTGGTTTCGAAATCTTCGAAGTACGTAATTCTAAATCACGAAAATCAAGAAATAAATAAATGGAATCTTGTTTTAAGTACAATGGTTTCGAACAATTATGTATTAATTATACCAATGAACGTCTTCAACAATTCTTCAATCATCATATGTTCGTTTTAGAACAAGAAGAATATAAAAAAGAAGGTATTCAATGGGAATTTATTGATTTCGGTATGGATTTACAAGCTTGTATCGATCTTATCGAAAAAGTAAACTTCGATCATAGTCGAAAAATGTTTGTTCGTTACAAAAGAAAGTTTATTTTTTAGCCGATGGGTATTTTATCAATTCTTGAAGAAGAATGTATCGTACCTAAAGCTACCGATAAGACATTTGTTGAGAAACTTTACAGCCAACATTTGGGTAAACATCCTCAATTCGGCAAACCAAAACCTGGCAAAGGCAAAGCTGAAGCACATTTCGATATTCATCATTATGCTGGCACTGTCTCATATTCTGCAACATCATGGCTTGAGAAAAACAAAGATCCTATTAATAATACAGTGTACGCGTTTTGTTTTTCATTGATTGACTTTGTCTCGAATTTGATTTTAGTGCTGGACTCTTTGCTAAATCGAAAAACGTTCTTCTCTCGCATCTTTTTGCTGATGCTGTCGAAGACGAAGGCTCAAGTAGCAAAGCTGGTGGCAAGAAGAAAGGCGGTGGTAGTATGCAAACCATTTCGGCTACACATCGTGAACAATTAAACAAACTCATGACAAATCTCAAACAAACTCATCCACATTTCGTTCGTTGTATCATCCCGAATGAAATCAAAACTGGTGGCGTTCTCGATTCACATTTAGTCATGCATCAATTGACATGTAACGGCGTCTTAGAAGGCATTCGTATCTGTCGAAAAGGTTTTCCTAATCGTATGATCTATGCTGAATTCAAACAACGTTATTCAATCTTGGCACCCAATGCCATTCCCAAAGGTTTTGTCGACGCTAAACATGCAACAGAAAATATTCTCAAAGATTGCGGTTTATCCGAAGAATTGTACCGTTGTGGTAATACGAAAGTTTTCTTCAAGGCAGGCACATTAGGTCAATTAGAAGACATGCGTGATGCTGCTCTATCGAAGATCATTGCGACTTTGCAAGGACAAATTCGAGGTTTTATTATGAAGAAAGAATATAAGAGAATGTTGGAACAACGTTTAGCACTTTCGATTATTCAACGAAATGCTCGAAAGTATTTATCGTTGAGAAATTGGCCGTGGTGGAAATTGTATACGAAAGTGAAACCACTTTTGTCCGTTGCTCGACAAGAAGAAGAAATGAAGAAACTTGAAGAAGAATTTAAAACTTTGAAGGAAAATTTAGAAAAAGAAGAAAAATTACGTAAAGAAGTTGAAGATAATAACGCCAAATTAATTCGAGGTTATTTCGCCAAAGAAATTTTGTTTTTCAAAACAAAAAACTTATCTGTTTTTTTCAGAAAAAAATGATTTATTTCAACAATTAGAATCAGAACGAACAAGTTCATCGGAAGCTGAAGAACGTTATGCTCGATTAGTCACACAGAAAGCCGATCTCGAAGGGCAAATCAAAGATTTAGAAGAACGTTTCAGTCAAGAAGAAGATGCTGCACACGAACTCAACAATAAAAAGAAAAAACTCGAACACGACATCGATGGTTTGAAAAAAGACATCGATGATATTCGTTTGAGTCTTCAAAAATCCGAAAACGAAGTCAAAACACGTGACAATCAAATTCGAACATTACAAGACGAAGTTGCACATCAAGATGAAAACATCGCTAAATTAACACGAGAACGTAAACGTCTCGAAGAACAAAACTCGAAAACAACTCAAGAATTACAAGCCGAAGAAGATAAAGTCAATCATTTGAATAAAATCAAAACCAAACTCGAGCAAACTCTCGACGAATTAGAAAGCAGTTTAGAACGAGAGAAAAAAGCTCGAGCTGATCTAGATAAATCCAAACGAAAATTAGAAACCGATTTGAAAACTTTGCAAAGCAATCTCGAAGATGTCGAACGATCAAAACGAGAACTAGAAGAGAATCTCAAACGAAAAGATCAAGAAATTCAACAAATCGGCAGTCGATTAGAAGACGAACAAGGCCAAGCGACCAGTCTTGGCAAGAAAATCAAAGAACTACAAACTCGTGTCGAAGAACTCGAAGAAGAAGTCGAAAGCGAACGACAAGCACGAACCAAAGTCGAAAAACAACGAGCCGATTTAGCTCGGGAAATCGACGAAATGGGCGATCGATTGGAGGACGCTGGTGGTGCAACAGCAACACAAGTCGAAATGAATAAGAAACGTGAAGGTGAATTAAGCAAACTTCGACGAGATCTCGAAGAAGCCAATCTTCAACATGAAGCTACAGCTGCACAACTTCGAAAGAAACATCAGGACGCTGTTACAGAAATGGGCGAACAAATTGATCAATTGCAAAAATTGAAAAATAAACTCGAAAAAGAGAAATTAGCTGCCAAATCCGAATTAGAAGATCTACGTACGCAGTTTGAACATGCACAAAAAGGCAAAACAGCAGCAGAAAAACTATCGAAACAACTTGAACAACAATTGAATGACGTTCAAGTTAAAATCGAAGATCATTTGAAACAAATCACAGAATTAAATTATGCTAAATCGAAAATTTCAGGAGAAAATTCTGATTTAACAAGACAAATCGAAGAACTCGAACATCAACTCGGAGCTTCGAATAAAGCTAAAGTTATTCTACAACATCAACTCGATGAAGCTAAACGAACAATCGAAGATGAATTACGAGGCAAAGGCTCAGTTCGTAAGTCAAATTCGAAATCGAAAGACAAAAAAAGAAAATTCTCGATTTAGATACACAAATTCGTAATTTAACTGCCGATCTCGATCAAGCTCGTGAACAACTCGACGAAGAACAAGAAGGCAAGACTGAACTTCAAAAACAAGTGATTAAACTCTCAGCTGAAGTCCATCAATGGCGATCGCGTTATGAATCCGAAGGCCTTGCTCGAGGCGAAGAACTCGAAGAAGCCAAACGAAAACTCGCTGCGAAATTAACCGAAGCCGAAGAACAAGTCGAAGCTGCACTCAACAAATGTAACTCACTCGAGAAAGTCAAAGCTCGTCTTCAAGGCGAAGTCGAAGACCTTATGGTCGACGTCGAACGAGCCAATGCCAGTAAGCTTATTTCGATTTTGTATTTGAAAAACAAAGGCAAATTTATTTAGATGCTTCATCTTTGGATAAAAAACAAAAACAATTCGATAAGTTAATTACGGATTGGAAACAGAAATGCGAGGATATTACTATCGAATTGGAAGCGTCACAGAAAGAATCACGACAATTTTCAACTGAATTGTTCAAACTTAAGACACAATACGAAGAATCTCAAGAGCAAATCGAAGGATTGAGAAAAGAAAATCGAAATTTAGCGGATGAAATCAAAGTAAACACGAATATCAAAACAAAAAATCGACACATTGTTGTTTGTAGGATCTTATTGAACAATTAAGCGAAGGCGGAAAGAGCGTTCACGAGCTCGACAAAGCTCGTAAACGTGCTGAATTAGAAAAAGAAGAACTGCAATTAGCCTTAGAAGAAGCTGAATCAGCACTCGAACAAGAAGAAGCGAAAGTTCTTCGTGCACAAATGGAATCGAGCACCGTTCGTCAGGAAATCGAACGACGAATTCACGAGAAAGAAGAAGAATTCGAAAACACCCGTCGTAATCATCAACGTGCGCTCGAATCTATGCAAGCCAGTTTAGAAGGCGAAGTTCGAGCGAAAGGCGAAGCTCTCAAACAAGTACGTTCAATTCGACATTTCATTGAAACGAATCTTCTTCTTTTAGAAAAAGAAACTCGAATCGGACATCAACGAACTCGAAGTTGCACTCGATCATGCGAATCGTTCGAATTCAGATTTGCAAAAAACATTGAAACGTGTTCAACAAACAACGACCGAACTACAAGCACAAATCGACGAAGAACAACGACAACGAGATGAAGCTCGTGAAGCAGCGATCGTTGCTGAACGTCGTGCGAATCTCATCGTTGGCGAACTCGAAGAACTTCGTACAGCTTTAGAACAAGCTGAACGCGCTCGTAAAGCAGCAGAAAATGAATTGCACGAAGCTGCCGATCGTATCAGTGATGTAAGCACGCAAAATGCAACACTTTCGTCGCAACGACGACAACTTGAGTCGACTATTGCGGCTATGCAAGCCGATCTCGATGAAGCTCTTAGTGAATTGAAGAATAGTGAAGAACGAGCGAAGAAAGCCGGCTCAGATGCAACTCGACTCGTCGAAGAATTACGACAAGAACAAGAACATTCGTTGCAAGTCGAACGATTACGTCGAGGTCTTGAACAGCAAATTAAAGATCTGCAAACACGACTCGATGATGCCGAAGGAAATACACTTAAAGGTGGTAAACGGGTCATTGTTAAACTTGAACAACGTGTAAGAATATTTTATATTTGACCGTTTTTCGTTTTCATTCGATGTGAAATATGTTTTAAGATACATGAATTAGAAAATGAAAATGAATTAGAACAACAACGTCATCAAGAAACGCTCAAAGAATTACGTAAAAATGATCGACGTTTGAAAGAACTCGTTTTTCAAGCGGAAGAAGATCGTAAAAATCAATTGCGTCTTCATGATCTTTCAGAAAAATTACAAAACAAACTTAAAGTCTACAAACGTCAAGTTGAAGAAGCTGGTAAATTGATTTTCTTGGAAAATAAAACTCCTCGATCAACTGTTTTCATATTCGATTTCTAGAGGAAATTGCAGCGATTAATTTAGCCAAATTCCGTAAAGCTCAAACTGAACTCGAAGAATCAGCTGAACGTGCTGATTTAGCTGAAAATCAACTTGGTAAATTACGAGCAAAAAACCGTACATCGGTCAGTGCCAGTCGAAATTCTGAAACTGTAAGAAAATCTCAACATTTTTCATTCGTTTAAAACAAAAAGAAACATTCGTTTGTATTTTCTTCTAGCGTGACGTCAGAGAATCTGCAAATATCCGTGCAGCATCAGCAATACGTGCTAGTTCTGTTCGTCCACGTTAGACTTGCAAACACTATCTTGAATCTATTCAAACATTGTCATTTTCTATAGTTATTTATTCTTCACACCCTATTTTCGTTTTTTTTTAAACATTTTATTCGAAAGTTCTTAATACAAAATAAAGATTAGTCTAAACATCAGTTCTTCTTAAATCAAATCTGTTGAAATGTTCGTCAATGAGATGACATAGAGAAAAAAAAATATTGTTTTCAGGTCAAATTATGCGAGTACATAGATTATTAAATTAACAACCTGATAAATATTCATCGTTTTGATTTCTACAGACAGGTTTTCTTCAGCTCGTAAAAAAACAACACTGTTTCTTTATCGTTTTCTCCTTGAAAGTAAAGATTATCGATCGTGATCAACATGGTGACAGCTTGTCGACATTTAGTTATTGGATTTTGGTGTTGTCGTATACTTTTCTCTTTTTTTCTTTTGACGCAGTTATCTTCTATGATAGATTTGTCTCACATATTTATTATTCATGAAACCTATCGAAGAATAAACAGTGGCAATGCCCAATTGCGAATCTAATGCGATCATATCGGTGCATCTTAGTAAATGTCTCTCTTGATGATGAATTGTTTTGGAATGAGGACACATGTACTGAAATTATTGAACAGACATTCACCATCTGTTACAATGATATGAAGTCAATGGAAATTTCTTTTTTCTTTTAAGAAGAAAGAAAGAAAGAAAGAAAGAAAGACCAGCCGTTTAATCATTTCGCGCTTAGCATAATCAAACAATTGAACGAAGAGAAATGAGTAGTTCATTCTTATTATCACTGAACTGTTTTGTTAATGTTTCGAGATTGTTCGATATTATCTCTCTCGCTCCTCGTTGTTAGTCTAACAAGGCACATAATATATTTTGCTTGATATTCTTTGACCGATTCTTTATCATCAATTACTTTCTTTCTTTCTTCCTTCCTTTCGGAGAATATCTTCGTAGTATAATCAATAAAAGAACGTCGAATCAGCAGGCAAAAGATAAGACAGCAGCTGAAATAAATAATAATAATAATCGTCTTATGCCGTAGTAGTAGCATTTCTCTTCCGTTTTCTTCGCTTCCTCGTCTACTTTTATCTTTCCTCGTTCTATCATTTCCGTTGTTTTTATCGTATCAGCCAAAGTAGAATTATTGACCCATCTGTGAGTATGTATGTGTATATACGTATGCATCGATATATTTGAACTTCAATCGAAACAAGACAAAAATCTTTTGTTTTACCATCAGTTAAATGTCAATATCTATGTTTTGTTGACACAAACGCGACAAATTATCAGTAAGAAATAGCAAGATTCTATTGTCAGTGTGCTACTTCGCATAAATGACACCAATCATTTTCATTTCTTCTCGCTCTATTTCCGTCTATCGAATAATTCTCAGTCAAATATCGGTTACTTTTGTTTATTTTAGATAAAAATTTAAAATAAAAAAAACTTCCTGAACAAAAAATGCCGACCGACGAAAATGAGGTAAGACAATTCTCTTGCTAGATGATCCTTCGAGACATTTTTCTTTCACCTTGATATTCTATTTAATAAAGGAGTCTCTTCTCACTACGAAGTTTAATAAAGTTTCTGTTTACTTAGACAAACTATGTGATCGATGAGAATGAAAACACGAAAAAAGCATGTTCATTGTCGTTTAATTTTCAATGTTGTCTCATATTCTTCATACAACGAACAACATATACACTTCCGCTATCTCATTTCAACCAGTTCAATCTCTATTGTTCTAAACAACACAAATATCGAGTACGGAAGAGAGACAAAAAGAAAATGTTCGAATGATATGTTGATTGAGAACAAAAGACAGAGAAATAAAACGAGAGTAATACCGAAATTGTCAAGAGACACTTTTTTTTCTCCTCTGTACACCCGTGTCATTCAATATTCGACGTTCATTTCGATCATGCCTGCTGCATTAATCGTATCAGTACCTACGAATATTAAAATGAAAAGTTCGTGTCAACGAATTTTAACACATCACACGCCAACTACTCCGGCATCTTCGTATTCACCATCAGACATGATAAATGATGTCGATTATAAGGTAACAAAGTTTTCCATAATAATATTTACACACAAATACAATTATTCGAATTATTTCCTCTCGATACGACCTCACTAATTTAATAACAACAAAAATAATAATGTCAGTTTATAAGAAAAATATTCAAGTATAATTTCCTTTGATTGAATGGACAATAGAACAACTAAAAGTGTACGTGTCTGTGTGAATGTACAACAGAAGGTCCATTGTTGTTTTTACTGGACATTTCAAATGCAATGAATATGCTCGTTTTTTTCCTTTATTGCTTCTTCAAGTTTTTTTTTTCTCTTTGATGAATTTATGCTTGACCCTCCTGCGTCAGATTACGGGCACATTAAAAGAGAATGAAGGAAAGAAAGAAAGGAAGAGAGAAAAAAAGAAAAGAAAAGGATAGAATTAGAAAAAAAAATGACGAGAGAACCGGTGCTCATGTTGTTAAATGTTTGGTAGATAGGAACTGTTATTTCTTCAGCTTTTATAATGTTCAATCGCACGCTTAGCACGAACAGAGTTAGTCGAATAGAGAAAAAAAAACTGAGAAGGTCGAGTTATGTAAGAGACCAAAAAAAAAGGCAAATCAAACGAGAACTATTGGAGTCAGATAAATATTCCTTCTAATCAATACTTGTAAATCTAATGGGACGTTATTTAGTATTCTTCATATGTCGAAAAATGTATTCATGACGATGGTTGAACTCTTCTATTTGTATATATATATATATATGTGCATGAAGTCGTTTGTCGTTCTCTTTTTCTTCTATCATCATTCCTATCCTAACATTGAATTAATTGAAGAATAAGACTTTATACATCATCAGATCAAGACAGAACATTTTTTCTTGTTCTCTCTCTCTCTCTCACTCGTCTTCGTCTTCTTTTTCTTCGTCTTGTCAATTCTTTATCCAAGTATAATAAGCCATCTCTGTTTCTTCGTTTTTTTTTCTCTTTAACGATGATTCACGCAAATTTGAACGATAGTTTCGAAGCTCCTTGTTGCTTTCTTACAGATTAGCACACTACGTACATGCACTTAGGACACGCACGCATGTTGAATAAAAAAAAGGAAAGAAATGAGAGAAAGAATGTCACAGAATGGATAGTCAGGAAAAAAAGAAGAAGAAAAAACGAGTTCAGGAGGAGGAAACTATGAGCAATTTGAAAAATAGAATACATTCTATTTTATTTTATTTATTTAGATGCCATTCAAAGTTCGCGTCTCAAAATTTCGTCATGTTTATGGTTCACCTTATCGTGAACAAGACTGTTATAAAAATATTTCAATAACACGCAACGCACACGATGGTAGTTTCTGTGCAGTCAATTCGAAATTTTTGGCAATTGTTACCGAAACATCGGGCGGTGGCAGTTTTCTCGTTCTTCTTCTCACTGAAGTTTGCATTCGCTATCGTTTGTTAATCTTTTTTCAAACAAAATTTCGATTTAGGTCGGTCGAGTCGATGTTGATCATCCGCGAATCACGGGCCATCGTGGTCCAGTCGTCGATTTAAAATTCAATCCATTCAATGAAAATGAAATCGCATCGTGTTCAGACGATGGAACAGTTAAAATCTGGTTCATACCCAACGAAGGTCTGAAAACCGACACGTATCAATGGAAAGTCGATTTACACGGTCATCAACGTCGTGTTGATTATATTGAGTGGCATCCAACGGCGCAGAATCTTATCTTAAGTGCTGGTCTCGATCATCAAGTCGTTTTATGGAATGTCGAACGAGCTGAACCAATACAAGTCTATCGGTGTCATCCAGATGCCATCCAATCGATAACATGGAATAGAAATGGATCGTTATTTGCAACAACTTGTAAAGATAAACATATACGTGTTATTGAACCGCGAACTGGCCGAGTTATTGCGGTAAAATGACAAAGAAAACAAAACAGAAGATGAAAGGCATTGATATGATTTTGTGCTTTTTTCAGAAAGGATTAGGACATCAAGGTCCAAAGACATCGAAAGTCGTTTTCCTAGGCGATTCAAATCGACTTCTGTCGACTGGCTTCGGCAAACAATTCGAACGGCAATTAGCAATTTGGAATGCAGTAAGATATCATCTTGTTTCACCCTAAAAAAAAACAATAACTGTCTTTAGAATGACCTAACAAAACCAATAGCAGTTGAAACAGTGGATTTTAGTGCCGGTGCTCTTATTCCATTTTATGATCACGATACACGTACAGTTTATTTAGCTGGCAAAGTACGAGAGAGAGAGAGCGAGAGGCAGATATTCGTTTAAATCTTGAATTTTTCTTTTACAAATAGGGTGATGGAAACATTCGTTATTATGAAGTAAGCGATCAAGGTGAACCGTATTTACACTTTCTTTCGGAATATAAATCATCTGCACCTCAACGTTGTCTTGGTAAAATTGAGAAAAACAAACAAAACGTCTTTTGTATTGATATTTAAATTAGGTGTTATGCCAAAAATTGGCTTAGATGTAACTAAAAATGAAATCATGCGTTTTTACAAACTGTACGCAACGGGTTCAGTTTGCGAGCCTGTTTCCATGATTGGTCTGTATTTGTATTTATGCTTTTCCATTCGACGAAGTTACAAATTTTCTCGATTTCAGTTCCACGTAAAGCTGAAGCATTTCAATTGGATATCTATCCAGATACGCCAGGACCCTATCCAGCATTATCACCAGATGAATGGATATCCGGCATGGACCGTGATCCAATACTTGTTTCAATGAAAGATCGAATCGAAGGCACGAATATGCCGAAAATCACAACCTATCGAACGATTGATTCCAATACTTCAACGCCAGTTCTTCCTCATCGTGGTACGCCACAACGAACGATTCAACCACCGATTGCTGAAGTAGCACCGACGCCAAAACAGAATCTTGTTGATCAATCACCAACATCACCGATATCAATTGAAAAATTAGCCATGACGATGCAACAGCAGCAACCACAACAACAGTCGCCTACTCATAATAAAGGTTTAAGAAAAATCGAATCGTTAAAAATGCCAGCAACAAGCACGGAATTTAACAATGTCAGGTAAGATTGATAATCGATCACCGGAGAATTCTTCGTTTTTTAAAATCATAAATGAAAACTGATATTAGTCGAAAAGAGGACAGAAGATCAGCTGTCGAACATCGACGTCATTTCGCCAGTCGTCGTCGTTTAGGACGTACAAGTTCATGTGGTATTGTCTTAAATACCAGGTTCGACGTGTTTCCCAACATCCTCGTAGAATCTTCTAGACAAACTAATCCCTCAATAAAATTCTTATTTCTAATTCGATGAATACTTTGTTCATTCCAGTGATGAAGTTATCTCTCCTTCTCTGCCTTCTCCTTCTTCTCAGCCTTCGCCTCCAGCGCCACCCGAACGTAAAATTGCCTCGTCACCTCAGCCAGTTGCTGTTACACCAGCAACTCAACCGACTTCATCGGCAATTCCTAACAACTATCGACTACTTCGTTCATCATCGAAACCATTCTCTTCTCCAGCGATGAAAAAAATCTTTCACGCACAATCGACACCGGATCTTTCGTCGATAGTTGCCGAGAAAAAGAAAGATGAGAGCGATGATACATCGTCTTCGCTGGAAAATCTTTCGAACGCGTATTTAACGAAAACTCTGCCTGCCCAACGACCACCGGGATCGATACTCAAACGAAAAACACAGCCGCCACCAGTACAACCGAAAATTCAAGAGGAATCTGTTTTTGTTTCGTCAGCTATCGTACCTTTACAACAATCGACTATGCGAGCAGTACAATCGATGTCTCGCGAGCCGACTACGAATGTTTCCGAGAGGTAGTTTGAAGATAAGCATGGACTGATGTGTTGAATTGCTTTGTATTGAATTTTTGCTGTGTTTTGAAATGAAAATCTTGGTTTTTATGTTTTTTTTTATTTTCGTGATTGTTTAGAGAAAAATTTCAAAATCAAATCAGTCAACAACAACAACAAGTGAAACAATCGGATTCATTTACACAAAACAATAATCAAAGTCGACGTAATGTTGAAGTTAAGAAAAAAGTTTGGAGTGTTGATACAGCTGAACAACCTCAACAACAATCGACTTATCACGTCAATGGAAATGGAAATGGATATCATACATCTCCACAACAACAACAACAACAACAACAACAAACAAATGGAATTGACTATCATCAAGCTTTTGTTAAACAACAAGAAGAACTTCAATCAGTACGTGAAATGTTGGTATTAAAAGACAATCGAATCCGTTTACTCGAAGAAGAACTACGTCTATTGAAAGCCCAACGTAATCTTCCTGAAACCGACTTTATCAGATGATTATACATACTATATACATATCTCTCTATCAATGTGTGGTGTTTTTTTTTCTAATTGATATTTTAGTCATTGTTCTCTTCTTATACAAGTCGATGTGTATGTGGATAGACAAAAGACAAAATCTTTGTATTCTTCATCAATCATAATTATTAAAATAAATTAATGAATAAAAATCACATAAGAATACGAAAGACAGACCAACATAGTTAAAGAGAAAGACATTAAATAACGATAAGATTTACTCGTCTGTAAATCAAGATCATCATCATCGTAAGGTGAATTATAAATTAATGACGAAGGATACGAGGAATTATCTGTATCATTAATCCATCGATTGATCCAATGTACGTACGCAGATACACGTGTATATACACCTGAATAACCTATTTGAGCACAACCAAAGCCATAGGATGTTATACCAGCAAGAACCCATTGTTTGCTTTCTGTATACATCATTAGCGGACCACCTGAATCACCTTGACAAGTATCTGCAAATGATCGAAAATAATCTTTATTGAATAGATGTACTTCGATCGACTACCTTTACTACCATCGCTTGTTCCGGCACAGAATTGTATTGATGAGTCATAGATCAATGGATAACATGATGAATCATGATAATCGATTGTCTTTAGCACTACTTGTTGGAGTATTGATGTTTCACGGCCATGTTCTGATGTTCTACCCCAACCAACAGCAACAAGCTAAGTAAATATAGACGAGTTTTGAAGTGGATTTAACTATAAAAAGAAGATTCGAAACATACGAAAGAATCTGTCATTGGATAATCATCTTGGTCAAGAAGAACAACAGGTAAACATATTCGATTGACTGGATTTTCTGGTAAATCGAATGGTGAGGATAATTGAAGTAGAGCAATATCATTATTAAAAGTACGTTCTTGAAATTTTGGATGAAAAACAATGTTTAATACTCGACGTATTTGATTCTGTTCGCGAAGATCAATCGAACCAGCATGAACAACGATTTCCGATGGGTCAATTCGAAAGACATTATTTCCAAATGGTGTTAATATTGAAAAGCAATGTCCAGCTGTTAGAATCCACGAATTCGATATCAATGTACCAGCACATACAAATCGATTTTGTACTCGAAGTGAAACCGTCCACGTCCATGTTCGTATTTTGGCATTTTGTCCACCGACAATTTTCGGATGTATTCGAGAATTATTCGAACAACCACATGATGCACTATGGTTACATGAATAGGTGATTTGATGTTTTAGTTGAAGAACAACGATGAAAACGAATAGAAATGCAGGTGGTATCATCCTTGATGACAAAGTGAATCGAGTGATGTGCTTCCATTTTTATTTCTTTCGGAGAGAAGACATATTTGTTCTTCTTCCCTCTTCTTTTTTTCAATCAACGGCCTTGCTTAGTCAAATAATAGTCTATTGATTAACGAATTTCATATAGTTATTCATTCGATCTGAACACTTTTGAACTTGAGATCGAGTGAGTATGAACTCACAATGTCGCCTAATTACTAATCTCTCGATAGATATTCATTTGTTCTTGCTAATATTCTCAAAATACTAGATGTTTTCTCTTTAGTCTAGCAATGTTAAAAAATCTGTGAATTGCTATTTCATGATTAGGATCAATGCCGCTAAACTATTGCATATATTATTTTAATAATGATAGAACAGCGACATGGATAATTTTGAGATGTTAAAATATCCTCGAAACAGAATGTCAAAAAAGCAGCATTTCATCGTATTATTCTATATCCGATTTATAGGCTAGAGATAGACTATTTGACTGAACTCAGGCACGGAGCCAGGATTTTCGGAAGGGGGGGATCAAAATTGTTTTCACCTATTCCGGACGAAACTTTTTGAAAATTCTATTAAATGTATCAAGATTTATTCACGTTCGCCTTTTTTATATGAAATAGAATTTTTCACAAAGACGAAAATAGAAAAAATGGCAACAAGAGTATTAATGTAATTGATTCATAATACTCATAGTTTTTGATCTTTCGCTTTAAGAAATTTTCCAAGTCTTGTAACCTGATACGACGTTTAGAGACGCCATACAGAACGCAAAGAAAAAAAAAAGATGTCAGGATTGAAAGGTCATAGTATAATAAAAAGATAGTCGCAAAAATTTAATAACAAGCAGCCTGCCAGGAAGGTTTATCAACCTTCACAGGGGCCTATGACCATTCTATGAATGGTTATGGGGGGCGACCCTGGGCTACTGGTAGCCAACGGTCTGGTCATGAGGCTAGCAACCTCTAGCTGGACATTAAACCATTATTGCTAACGAAAAGAAACATTATAAATGTGCAAATGCACAAAAACATGTCTTCTTTGGTGGGTGGAACGTTCGATCTTGTGTAAAACAATCGAAAAAAGAAATAATAATCAAACAACTAAAAAAATATCGAATACAAATAGCAGCACTAAGTGAAACGTGTATGTACGATTCCGGTATAAAATCAGTAAGCGACTACACGATGATCTATTCCGGTGCATCAAACGAAACGAAAACACGAAAAGCACACGGTGTAGCAATCTGCCTGGATCAGATTGCCACCAGAGTTTGGAAGGAATCAGGGAGCGAATGGGCACCAATAAGCGACCGAATTGTTAAGATTCGGCTGTTTTGTGCACCAATTCATATTACTGTGATTGCAGTTTATTCTCCTATAAATCCAATATCCAAACAAATGGGTGATGAATGTGACAAGTTCTATAATAACCTACAAGATACAATAAATGATGTATCCACAAAAGACATGATCATCATAATGGGTGATCTAAATGCTCGAGTTGGTCAAGACCAACACAAATTACGACCACAACACGAAATTCGAAGCAGTGTCGGTCCATTTACAGTCGATATTGAGAATGAAAATGGAACAAAACTAACTGACTTCTGTGAAATGAATAACTTCATAATCTCGAACACGTTTCTCAAGCATAAATTAATCCATCAAACATCATGGATGCATCCACGAACAAAAAGATGGCATATGATCGATTACACTCTTATAAACAAAAAATTCCGATCAACTGTCGAAGATGTTCGCATGCTTAGAAAGGCAGTAGGCGCTATAGGAACTGACCATCATCTGATGCGTGTCAAGATTAAAATTCATCTAAAAAGTAGAAGAAAAAATATCAATAAGAAGAAAACTAATGTTGATAGTACTAAACTAAAAGATGACAAATTACAATCAGCATTCAGAAAAGATCTTCAGGATATTTTAAATGCTACTGATGAATCGCCAGTCGGTCTTGATGAGAAATATGATTTATTCGTCTCAAATATAAAACAAACAGCCAAACATCACTTCGCTATAGATAAAAATTCCAATCGTAAAAGAAAGGAATGGTTAACTGATGACATTCTAAAAGTTATTGATGAAAAAGCGGAAGCTTTCATTCAATGGCAAAATAACCGTGGCACAAGATTGGAATCTAAATATCATAAAAGCTATAAACGACTAAGTAAAACAGTCAAATCAATGACTGAACATCGTCAAATAGAATATTGGGATGAAGTATGTGAGGATATAGAAAAATCCATCAGAAATAACGATCCCGTAACGGCTTTTTCCATTATAAGACGTCTCAAAGGTGGAGGTAAAAGAGACAACAATACACCAGTACAAGATAAAAGTGGTAAAGTACTAATAAATCCAAAAGATACGTTGAATAGGTGGCGTGAATTCTTTCATGAAACTCTCAATGTAACTACGTCAATTGATCGAAATTCAATTGATCAAGTAAAAATTCCGACTCTATCAGCAACTGAAGAGTACAGGCAAAATGTGCCCATCTCTATTGACGAGGTGCGAAAGGCATTAAAGCAAACTAAATCAAGAAAAGCTCCTGGTAGCGATGAAATCACTGCCGATATTTTAAAAGCAGGTGGTGAACCAGTGATACAATGGCTTTTCAAATTCTTCACCGAGATATGGGAAAACGAGCAAATGGTGAAAGAATGGAACATGACTACTCTAATCAAATTATACAAAAATAAAGGGGATAGGAAATTATGTGATAACTACCGGGGTATCGCCCTATTGAATATAACTAGTAAAATGTTGAGGGTGTTATACTAAATCGAATTCAAGGTCTAATCAATTGTCAACTGTTGGAGATACAATCTGGTTTTAGACCAAATCGATCAACCACAGATCAAATTTTCACTCTAAAAATGACAATGGAAAAAAGGCGAGAATTCAACAAGCCACTATTTATGTGTTTCATAGATATAACGAAGGCTTATGATTCAGTTAACCGCGAACTTCTATGGAAAGTATGTCTTAGTTATGGCATAACTCCTAAACTAGTTAACTTATTCAAAATGCTATACGAAAATCTGATAGCAAAGGTTAAAATAAATGGAGAATTGTCGGAAAGTTTTGAAATGAATACCGGAGTTATGCAAGGAGGTATTCCTTCTCCATTGCTTTTCAATATACTATTCGATTTCATCATAAGAAAAGTCATCGATGAAGCTGCGGTATCAGGAGTCAAATTCTGCTATGGTAGTAATGACTTTTTTCACGGAAGAAACGAAAAACACGATGATTTTCACATCTTAGCATTATTGTATGCAGATGATCTAGTTATCACGTGTGAATCTATTTCTGATCTAGAAAAATGTATTGGTTGTTTTGAAAGAGTGACACAACAATATGGTTTGATTATGAATATTAAAAAAACTTGCGTTATGTCACTAAAGCAACTTAAAGAAGATCAGCATAGAAAGGTTCTAATAGGACAAAACATCAACTACGATGATGATATAAACATTTCTATCAGAAATCAAAAAATAGAATCAGTTGATTCTTTTACATATCTAGGTTGCACGATCACAAAAGATCAGCGACATGATACAGAAATATCAATTCGTTTGATAAAAGCTGCCAAAGCTTTTAACATGCTACGCCATATTATATGGCATAGAAAAACAGTGTCCATCACAGCAAGACTACGAATTTTCAGAGCTTGTGTGTTACCAGTTCTACTCTACGGTAGTGAAACCTGGTGTCTCACTATGAGACAGGAACAACGAATTAATACTTTCTACAATAAATGTTTAAGGACAATCATAAGAATAAACATAGCAGACAAAATGCCCAACGATGTCTTGCTAAATATCACAGGTCAACCACCAATTGAACACATCATACGACGAAATCGATTGAGATGGTTCGGTCATGTCATTAGAGCTGATAACCCTGATGGCACACCATCTCTAATGAAAAAGTCGATGTTTTCATATTTCCATAACGAAAAACGACCCGGAAATATGGGAAGATTTAATAGGTGGGAGGACAAAGTCCTAAAAGACCTCAATCAATTGCAGATCTATAACTGGCGTAGACTAGCTCATGACAGACAAAAATGGCGTGAGATCATCAATAGAAACGTTTACACAAAACCGGTAACTGCAAATATTAAAGATATTATCTTTCACTATAAACAAAAAGCAGTCAAGAGAAAACAAAAAAATCTAGCTGCTATAAACGGTGTTGTTAATTATAAAGTAACGGAGGTGTTAATCAAAACGAACAATCGATACACATGTCCAGGATGTAAATTAACATATAAACCACAAGGAATCACAAATCATGTGAAATCATGTGGGAATGCGGGGACATGGCGTATCCAGAACCGAATCAAATAAACAAACTGATGGTTTTACACCTACTAGAATTGAGCTATAGAATATATGATGACTATTATTTAAACTATATATATATAGAGGATAATAGACTGATGAAAGTCTTCTGCTCAATCCTAGTAGCGATCAACGCAATATTCATCGAAAAGGACAATAGACATTTCTTTTTTTATTTTTCATTCTCTTTTTCTTTTTTTGTATTTGTTTCTCACCCCACACCGGTAGCGGTAAGGGTCTATAAATAATAATAATAATAATAATAATTAATAACAAGATTTTTTCCAGGGGGGGATCGATCCCTACCGTCCCCCCCTGGCTACGTCACTGACTGAACTATATAAATATCTGATTGGAACTCTATTTTCTGAGCTATTCTTTCGAAATTAATTTTCTAAGAATTCGTATTAATACAAGAAACTATGAGCGCAAATCTAGTTGGTGTTCGTCTATGGCTAACTCGATATATCATGAGCATATTCGTAGCTTTTGGTCTTTTGGGAAATACAATAAACATCTGTGTTTTCATTCGACAAGGTTTTCGACGTAATTCATGTTCATTATATTTACTTGCAGCATCTACATTCAATATATTTATCATCATTTGGGGCAATTTTCAACCATTGTACACTTTAAATAATACGGATATTTCAACATATTCGTATATCTATTGCAAACTCCGTCTCTATACAATTCATACACTTTTGATGATCGGCCGATCTTTGATTGTCTTTGCTTGTATCGATCTCTATGCTCGATGTTCACATTCAATTCGACTTCGTTCATATTGTGAACCTAAAATAGCCTATCGTGTAATTATTGGAAATATACTCATTTGGCCTCTATTAACTATTCACATACCTTTACTCCAACAATTCGGTACAAATCGATGTTATACAACTGAACCGTATTCGTTAATCTATGGAATTTATTCAACATTTGCAGCTGGCATCGTTCCACCGACTTTAATGACAATTTTCAGTCTTTTAATGGTTCGAAATCGTCGTATGCATCGAACACGATTAGCTTCAACGAATAACAATAATAAACGTGATCAAACACTTATGCTCATGTTATCAAGTGAAGTACTTGTTTATGTGATTTCAACAAGTCTTTATCCTGGAGTAACGCTTTACAGAGCAGTAACAGCTTCATATACAAAATCAACACAATCTCAACAAATCGAAGCATTTGTTAGTTTTCTTGGTGGATCATTTTTTATTTATTTAAATTCAGCATCGGTATTCTATGTTTTCTTCATTGCATCGAAAAATTTCCGAAAAGAATGTTACAAAATGTTTTCTCATTTATCGCGATGTATCACTGGAAATAGATCGCAAATCCAACCAAAATCAACTGTACATTTTGACACAAACTAAAAAAAACTTTCAATTTAATTAAACTAAGAACCTACGTCAATACGTAATCCTTCCGCGAAATGTTCTCTCTAATCTCTGACGTACATATCCGCAGGGTTTATTCAAAAATAGAGTATCCAAAGGCTTTATTTTCTTTCGATTATAATCAAATTAAGAAAAAACAAATAACTATTTCGTACATCTGACAGATCGATATCTGTATTATAATTTTTCGTAGTAATCCATGAGATTCAAAATCCGTCGATCGGTTTCATTTAATTGTCCTATCATTTGACCAATTCGATCTGTATTTTGTTGATTTGCAATTTGTCTATCGTTTGGAATATGTTCGGCTAAATATGAATTCAAATCAAAATCACTCCTGCCATCGTGATCTTCGCCGTTTAAACTATTGATGACTGTTGTTTCGTTTTCACCATTGATTATTCGATAGCAAATTTGCTGAAGTTCACGTTCTTTATGTTCGATAACGGGACGATCTTTATAAGGCACATGCCAAATCAATGATACAGTTTGTGCACTAGTATAAAATCAAACAAATGAAGAGTTGTGTTTTTTTTGTCAAGAAATTTGCGTTCAAACGTACATGTACGAAGTTATCATTCGATGACCTTGGGCATTCCAGTGACAACCATCTGTGTCACGCATGTCTGGATGTTGCCGGAAGAGATAATGAACATCGAGTACCTCGCAACCTTTCGTCTTAGCTAATTCAGCAGAAAATGCATTGATATGAAGAAATTGAGTTCGCCAATATTTATTTTCTGGTCGATCTAAGTTAAGCAAAATTAAAAACGCAGATAAATATCAAATCTCCTACATTTTTCATCGAATACTGCAGCACTCGGTTCAGCTGATATAGGCAATGCTGTCAGCCATAGAATAATCGTTGTTGGCGATGTAGCAGCACGTAGATCATCGAAACATAGAGGCAGATTTACTTTAAAATCTCGTTCACCATTTTCTCCATATCGACTAACAAAAACCGAAATCAAAATTTGGTTTTCATTTCTTCAAATACCTGATATCCCATAGAGTACTATTAATTACAACCAAATCTGGTTTTTCTGAATCTTTTTTCAGCTCTTCAAATATTCGAAATGTCATATCATTTCGACATCTAACAAAATCCATTCAACGAACAATTCAATTTTCTATTCACCAAAACAAAATTCTACCGAGTTAAGAAAATAAATTTCATGAGAAATATATTCGATAAAAACACACGTTTCTCTTCATAATCAATTCCACTTGCTAAACTTTTATAAATTCCACCTTCGAGTAAAAGATCACCTTGAATTCCAAATCAATTCAATTTCAACATGAAACTGCAAATATTCATCATTTACCGCAAATCGATTCTTTGTTTCCGCCTGCTTTTCGATCGGAATCGTTCATTAATTTATCTTCTTGAATAAGATAAATCAAATCTTTATAAATCGAACGCATATTCGAATCGCCCATGAATACGGCGTATTTATTTTGAAAGATTCGTCGTAAATCTCGCGTGCCGATTAATTCCATGGCGAAATTAATCTAAAATTCATATTGACAACAACAAACAAACGAACATACATAGACAATTTTCGATCTTTGGACTTGAATGCGCAAGAAAAGAAACAAACAAAAAAGAAAACAAGAATTTGTTAATACTCAAATGGAATCGATCTTGATTTTCCATTGATTTTGTTGGTCGATTTCATTTTGAATTTGTTGTCGATAGTTTCGTTCTAAATCTTCATTGAACGTCAATTGTTTTCGATTATTTTCTTTGATTAATTGATTTTTTTCGTATAAAATCTGACATTGTTTATTCAAATGTTGAATCTGTTCGAAAAGTTCCTTTCGTCGATTGATTGTCGATAGGAAACCTTTGTGAATGGTTTCTAATTTAATTTCATTGGAGATTTTCACTGAAAATATCGAATCATTGAGAATTCGTATCGTCATATTCAAATGTCGAGGTGAATTCAACGAGCCATCGATTTGTTCGTCATCGTGACCTGTCGAACCTGGCGATGGATAATCATTATTATGAACAAACATCCGTTCGAGAAGTTTGATTTGTTCACCTGTGTAATATTTATCGATTTGTAATTCGAAAGAATTAAAATAATGTGGCGCATCGAGAAGAATACAATCGACAGAATCTGAAAGATTAATGAAAAGAAATTAAGGAATTTGGTTTTCTTGTTTTACCGTAATCGCTGTATTCGATAACGCAACGATTGTTTTTTAAAAGAATCAAATTGAGAATATTTCCGTAGGTTTGAAAATATGTTCGAATATTTTCTTCGTTAAAATCCGGCTGATTGAGATCTTGATTTTCATTATTTCGAAATTGTACAATGACATTTTCTGTTGAAATAAAATGTGCAACTTTATTCGAATATTGTTCGGGCAAACATCGTTTTAAATAAAAACTAAAATTGTGTTTTTCTTTCAAAACTCAAAACTTCGTTTGTCAACAAACCGTCGATTATCGAGATAATGCGGCCGAGTTGACATCAATCGATTGATTGAGTCCGGCGTTCGCATGAGAACAAACGCGAATGTCGACCAACGTCGTTGATTAGCTTCGAAAAATTGACATTGATCGACTTCATCGAATTGTTCTAAATACTGAATCAATTCTTTCGGTCGAACATTTCCCGATAAATTGCCAATATATAAACTGTAATATTTTCGATCAGTTAAATTACTCGAATTCATTTGAATAACATAGCAAAAGACACAAACAAAACGAATGTTTTTTTTATCTAGAACATCGGCTTTTTTTGTTAAATTTTATTTTATGTATTTAAAAAAAGCAAATTAGAATATTGTTATTGGTCGCGGTCTGATCATTAGTCGACCTCGATCATCACAGGACATATTGTAATCTGTTAAAACGTAACGAAATCTCGATACGATTGTGCTCGATGCGAATATCTTTCGATGAATACCAAATAGAAATGCACAAATCAATAAACAACTTGAAATCAAACAATAAACTTCAATTCGAAAGAAATACGATGAATTTTCTGTCTTAACATCGGCTGCTGATGATGATGACGAAGAAAATATTAGACTTTTTATTAAATAATAAAATGTTGTCGATGTTATGAGAACAAGAATGGATAAAGTTAAACGCCACAATCGAATCGATGGTTGAAGTGATGAAACAATTTCAACCATACGACGTTCGAAAGCTCTTAAATCTTCTGCTTGGTCCATTGATATTAATTAACCATCTATAAATACGAGATTTGATTGTTTTTTTTTTCGGTCTAAGATGTTATGTGTGTGTCGATGAAAAAGGTCTTTTTCTTTCTTTGTCTTCCTAAGTTTTGTGTATTTTATCTTCAGAAAAAAAGATCCATGAGGCAGGAATTCAAAGAGAAAAAAAAACTGTGTTTGCAGGTTAGTTTACAATATGAGGAAAAATAAAAGTAAAAGAAATGAGTTCACGGATGATTCAAATGAATAAACAAGAAAACGAAGACGTTTTATTTCTTCTTTGGTCCCGAGCTGAGTGGTTGACCAATATCCTTGCCACGTAATTTAACACCTAAGGCTCGTTCCAATTTGGCTAAGACCTGTTGATTTGGTATTGCTTTTCCTTGTTCATATTCATTGATGACTTGTTGTTTCTCGTTGATTTGTCGAGCTAAATCCGCTTGTGTCCATTCCTTAGCAACTCGAGCTTGTTGCATGGCTCGAGCGACGTCTTTGTCGACTCGTTCGTGATGTAATTCTTCGGTTTCACGATCTAAAACAGCAGTGTTTTTGGCTGCTTCATGTTGTTTATTGTGACCAGCCGCATATTTCTTCGATGTGTCTATAGCGACACCAGCACGTTGAGCTGCAGCAATCGCCGATTCAGACTTTAATTCTCCTTGTCGAGGGGCACGTTTACCTAATTATACATATAAGAATTTTAACTTTAACAAAACAAAACAAAAAAAACATCGAGTTTATTTACCGATGACGGTCTGTTCGTCCCATCCAACAGTACCACCGAAATTTGCACTTGTTTTACTCATAATTTCGTTGTTAAATTGGGTTTTATGCGAAAAGAAACTTAATTAAATGAAGAAACCTACAATAGAATGAAGATTATATATAGAGGTTTTGTGTACGTTGACGTAATGGAAAAGAACAACAACAAAGCACATGAGTAATTTCAGGTGAATTTCGTCAGACACATTTTCATTGCATGAAAAACGGTTATTTCGTCAAAAGAAATAAAACGTAACGTTTGATTACACAATCGAATAGCATTGGACAAATAGTGAGAATACCAATAGAAAGACGAGAATAATATAATGAAATCTTTTTACAAACGAAAGATTTAAGAAACAAAAATATTCGTTAAAATATTTTTATTTCACGATGTTTTATCAACATATAGAGGTCAGGAATGTATAGAACGTGACGTGACTTTAGAGAGAGAATATTGTTGAAAAAAAAACACCCTATCATTTATTCGGCGGACGCTTTTGCGTGTATACTTGGGAAAAAACAAACACCTATATAATAACCGATCGATTGCGATGCGTTTTTTTGTCTTTCTTTTTGGTTATTCCTATTTAAGAAATTTTATTTATTCTTTCTATTCATTCGAATTTTGTTCTGTTTCGATTTGTGAGTAAGCATACCTTCTATTTTGACTGATTGTCAGACGTCGATTCAAGATTTAAACGAAATGACAAGTTTCCCAAATGAAGATGACGAAGGAATTAATAACGAACACGAAACCGGCAATGACGAAGAAATTGCTAATGTACATAACGCACAAAATGATGACGAAGACGACGAGGAAGATGATCTCAATAATCTGACACCCGATTCACCTATCCCAAATCCACCTGTTTTGCAAAAAGTGATACATGTGAGTCGAAATTAAAGAATTTCACTTCCTTCATCGAATATTCGTTCGATTTAGACGACAAAATTTGAGTTTCATTCGTTACTCGCGGATGATGTAAGTGATGTATTCACGTATACGTCAGAAACGGGACAACCCGGAGTTTCATATAGGTACGAAGATAGATTGGATTGAAATAGAATTCAATGCGCATTTTTAGACAAGATTTGAACGATCCATCGATGATAATAGTCACTTTCAATTTTCATACGAATTTTATCGAAACTGAAACTGCATGTCAATGGCAAATCTGTAATAAACGACCTTTGACATGTCAATTATTGATTGATAGTGCGCAATATCTCAATGAAAAAGGTTTGTGTATATTGAAAAACAAATTCTTTTGATTTTCATCATCGATTTTCAGTAAATGTACTTCATGTCTATCAAATCTGTGAATGTCATCCAGCAAATGAATCGAAAGTTCCGTTTATCGACCGGTAACTCAAACTCCATCGAGTTTCAACGTACTCAAATATTATCTTTTGCTTTAGACTTGCGCGTGATTTTGTTGAAACAGCTCCTCGTAATATGGAAACGCTAAAACTTACTCGTGCTGCTCTAAAACCCGAACTACGTTTGAAATATTTGTATGTATCAATATTTTCGAATGAGCTTCGTGGTAATGCTCGACTTTTTTTTTCTTATTTAGTTTGGAAACTTTGACCGATGAATTCAAACGAAAACAATACACCGAAATGTTATCCGAAACCGATGATGAAACTTTATTAAACGAAGTTCTCGAAAATGAAATTCTCGATAGCCGAGAAAAAACTGCCGCCAAACTTTCATTGTTAAAGCCACCTCGGAAAAAATCTTCAGATACAATCATTCATTATGATTTGAAACATTTGCCAACACTTCATAATGGATATCTAGTCCAAGTAAATTTCTTCTTCTGTTCTCTCTTTTCATCGAATCTTATTCGAATATCATCTAGTTTTATAAATATATGGAATATCGTTTGAAAAATTTAAATTCCTTGTGTGTTATGTGTGGAAAACGAACGTTTGAATCGAATGATAAAAAAGCATCGAAAGTAAGTTCGACACGAAATCAAATTCATGGAAATTGTTGTTTTTGTTTCTCTTTCAGCCAACCATCTGTGATGATTATGAATGTTTCAGTAATGCAATGGATTCGAAATTTCGAAATGATCCACTTCCACCATCGATATTTTCTATTGAAGTTAGTTTTTAAGATTGATTTTCTAAATAAAAACAAACTGTTTTCGTTGTTAGATTGCCGATTTTCTTCTTTTACTCGTCGATGCTGCTATTAAATCAGATCGGCACGCTCTCATTCTTGATCCTTATCCAAGACTAATCAATCCATACAACACATCTACAACTTTACTCGATGAAAATGGAAAAGTAATTGAATTCGTTGTTTTGAAAACAAACAAATCTGATTGTTTTTTTTATTGCAGAAAGAAGAAAATCTTGAAATATTAAAAAGAATTATGGATAGTTTAAGGAAAATGGGATCGATAACTCATTATGAAGTTGGTCGAATCTCTCTTCGAGCAACGATTGAATTGAAACATCCATGGGCTTTCTCATTCTTTCATTGGTAAATCAAATTCATCGACATTTTCCAACGTTTTCTTTCGGCTTTCTTCAGGCTAATGGGCACAAATCGTTATCATTTTTCGTTCATTCCTAAAGAACATCACATCAAATCCGTTTCAACCAGTTTTCAATACTTCATCAAACATGAAGACATTGTTAAACATGTTAGATTTAAACAATTACGAGCAGAAAAAGGAAGTATTTTTGCATTCCACGGCTCGCCACAAGAGAATTGGCATGCTATTCTTCGCTCAGGCCTACAAATTGGCAAAGGAGGATATTTGGTTAGTAGAAAAACAAAATTCGAAAACAAAAACAAAATTGTTTGTTTTATTCTAGCTAAACGGTGCTGCATATGGTGCAGGCATTTATGTCTCACCAAGCTTAGCATTTTCAGCAGGATATACAAGAAACTATCGTTCATCTTATCATCATGAGGCTAGGGAGTTTAATTTCGACGAGAATGATAAAAAAGTAAGAAAAGAGGATTTTTTTAAAACAAGATTTTGATTCAAATTTTTACTTCAGAAAACGTCATTAAACAACCAAAATTGGTCTTGCATAGCTCTATGTGAAAGTACGAATTGTTCTCATTCGAACTTCTTGTATTCATGAATTTTTTTTTGTTTTCAGTTATTAATTCATCGGATGTATATAAAAAACACACGAATGATATTTGGACAATCCAAGATCCGGATTCTATTTGTACAAGATTCATATTTTTGTAAGTTAAATAAACTCATTTATTTTCGTTTCGACTTGTTTGTTTCTTTAGCTTTCCACAAGGAACTCAATCCAGTTCTTATCATGTCGATTCAGAGGGCGAAGCGAACACGATTCGACAACTGATCCAAACGTTAAATAACATTGCCTTATAACCGAATCAAAACTTATTGTTTTTCTTTTATATAAATGTTTTTTTTCTAATCAAGATATTTTGTTTTTTTTCTCTCTGTCTCTTATTAACGAGTGAAGCTCGGAATAAAACGATTTGTGCAAATATCATTCTGTCTAACAAAAACATATTTTTAATTGAATCATTAGTAAAACTACTAAAAAGAACATTCATGATCAACTCGGACTTATTCGTTGGAGAAAACAAATCAGAGAAGACGTACATAATTCTGCATCGAAGTGCACGTTTTATGGTATTGCACTTTTCAAATAGTACGTCGACCGACTTTATTCGTTTCTAATTTACAATAGCTCCAATAGATCGTCTTTTGCAATATGCCGATGATACACTTTTTTTTTATTGCAAAATAAATCGACAACGGATGATTCGAGTTTCAAGTACCTTTTCGTGAAAAAAAACAACATTTTCTTTCTCTTGTTCTGTGTTTTATTTGACCAAAACGGAACATTTCTGGCCAAACAATGTACTCGACTAATACTAAACCGAAAAAGAAAACTAAAATTTCGTCACACACTTGTAAACTGAAGTGTGTATGTATATAACAACAAAGGGAGAGTGAGAAATCGAATAATAATAATAATGCACAGTAGCTGCTGCTCTTTTCTCTCGTTTCGATTCACAAAAAAACCTTGGCAATCGAGGAAAAAATAGGTATGGCTCGTGTGCGCCATTCAAGTGATCAGTAGGCAACTTTCAGTTTTCGGCCTTGGCTGATGTACGCAAAAAAAATAAGTGAAGTGCCCCTTTTCAAGAAGAAAAACAGGTCAACCAAAAGCAAAAGGAGCAGCAAAACAAGAAAAAAATAGAAAGAAGACCCGCGAGTACAATTTTTTCTCGTGAGGTATAAAAACTGGTTTAGTTTACGAAGACCATAAAACATAAACGAAAAACACAACAACAATGGCAAATCTCCGTCCATACATATTTCCACTGATACTATTTCTCTTCCAAATAGTTTTCACATTTCTTCTCGGATTCCACAGCGAATACAAATATTCTCCAGCTTCAAATGTCACAAATTACGAATCACCACCTCGAGGTCTCGTGGAATTCTACTATTCCATGTATACGGACATTCATATCATGATGTTCATTGGCTTCGGATTTTTAATGACATTCTTAAAACGATATTCGTTCTCATCCGTTGGATTCAATTTCATTCTCTGTGCTTTTACATTAGAATGGGCTTTGATTATACGTGGATATTTATTCGATTGGGACACAACAACACAAAAATTTATCGTCGACGTTCAAAGTTTAACAACAGCAGACTTCGTTTCAGCTAGTATTTTAATTTCCATGGGTGCTGTTCTTGGCAAAGCAAATCCTGTCCAATTGATATTAATGGCTTTCATTGAAGTACCAATTCAAGTTGTCAATGAATATATTGGTATTCATTTATTCTGTGCGTTTGATCCCGGTGAATCGATGTATGTTCACGCTTTCGGTATGTTCATTCGAAAACTTTTTTTTCTTCCTTAATGCTTTTTTTTTACTTGTTAAGGTGCTTATTTCGGTTTAATGGTCGCTTTCGTTTTATATCGTTCGAACAGTATGGATTCACCCGATGAAAAATCTCGTTACACATCCGACATGTTCGCAATGATTGGCACGATCTTCTTATTCTGTTTCTGGCCATCGTTCAATGCTGGTATGGCCACTGGTGTCGATCGTCTCTATGCTGTGACAAATACCTACGTGTCAATCTGTGCGTCAGTTATCGGTGCTTTTCTCATGTCATCACTTCTCAAAAAAGGTAAATTCGAAATGGTACATATTCAAAATTCGACATTAGCTGGTGGTGTGGCCGTTGGTACAATTGCTGGCTCGAATATCGGCCTTCACGGTGCTATGGTTATCGGCACACTCGCAGGATTTATCTCGGTTTTAGGTTATGATTTTCTTCTTCCATTATTAAAACGGCTACGTATTCATGATACATGTGGTGTGCATAATTTACATGGAATGCCGGGATTAATGTCGGGCATAACGGGAATTATCGTTGCATCGATCGGTGATCGTTCAGGATATTTAGGTCATTTAACTGATTCGTGTATTGGCGGAGGTAAAACACGAACAAATAGTGCACAATCCGGATTTCAAGCAGCTGCACTTGGATTAACAATTGGTATGGCAGTTGTGGGTGGACTTATTGCAGGCATTATATTACGTATACCATTCTTTGCTCAGAAAACAAACGATTATGATGATGAGCCTCATTGGCATTTACCTGATCCGACTGAAGAAAAATTAGTAGTCGAAAAGAAATATCCTGGTGCTCATAATCCTCCGCCAACGTCATTTTAAAAAAGAAAAACATTCACTTCTCAAGAATTTCTGCACGCGTTTGTTTTTCTTTATATTTACTAACGTTTTATATTAAAATAAAAAAAGAAAAAGAAATTGTCTGAACACAATCGTGATTTTAATTTAAATTAAAAATAATCCTTGATCAACATTGATGACAAAAGCGAACTAAATCTAATCCTTTTGATCAACAATCCAACCGATTGATGTATAAATATTTCTTCATCCATACACACATAGTTCACTGTACTTTCTCTTTTTCTTAGTAAAACTCTTCAACAATACAAATCAATAATCCTATGTAAATGATTAATAGGTTATCATGTCAAACCAAACTTACTTACTTACTCTTTCTCTGCCTTCATTCTCGGATATTTTTATCTAATAACGTGACAGTCTGTTTGTATTCTCAATTAGTTCAATGATCAATGATTATTTTCTGTGCATGTTCGATCGACTTCATAGAAAGTGATTTGTGATGTAAGACAGAAAGAACTTTCTCAACATCCTCTCAAATATTATCTGTTTAACAAACAGTTTATTCAAGTTTTCTTTTGTCAATCGATATGTATGTGTGTGTGAAATTGTTTTCTGAGGAAAAGGTCAACATGTAGCTCGGGGTGTTTTTTGCATAAAAAATGTAATCTGTTATTTTAAATGAGAGAATATATACGTAGATATATATATCTCTGAACATTTATCAGTACTTGAATTTTTATACTCATGTTAATTCTCATTCAATTGGATGTGTTAAAATATCACTTAGAAAATCATAAAAAACAACGAGTCAACTTGAAAAAATAAAAGTTTAAATGAATCAAAGTATCAATCGATCGTTTTTTTTTTATTATTGTCGATGTTCGATCAATGACAGAATGATTGCATGTTGTCCTTCATCTCATCCATCTGTTCTTTGTCTCTCACTGATAGATGTATATACAAATACGAGATCAGACAAACAAGACAATTCTAGTCGATTGAATAATCTTGTGGTTCATTGATTCTCCATCTTCATCTCGTTGTCTTCAGATAGACATAGATAGATGTTGATCGTAGCAATGAACCATACGAGAACTAGCTAGTAAATATTCTTTTGATGTCGAAAAAGAATTCATTGTCTCTTCGAGAAAAGAAATTTGAACTCGAACCACTGCTGTGTCTTTCTCCTATTTCAATTAATACTTTACTCTATCATTATTCCAACTGTATACATACATATATATGCATGTGAACGTATACATAGGGAGAGAACATTTAGAAACAGCAGGTCACACAATTGCTTGTCGCGAACGATCGTCGTTTTTCCGCTTGTATTCAGCTCGAATACATTTTCTCTGTTCTTTCTATTCCCGACAGTGCACTTCCCCTTTCTACGTCTTTTCTAAGTAACAAAAAAAAAAGAAATGAGAGAAATCAAATCTTCAAACGAGTTTCATTCTAATTGTATGTACTCGAATTTAATCAGACTAGCAGGAGGGAGAGAACAAAAAATTGTTCAAGTGTATATACCTTGACTAGACCACCGACAACATTAAATATCCCAATGTTTATGGATCATTAAACACAGGTGAACAATTCTTTTCTTGTTTCGAGAAATTCGTCAGCATAAGCTCGTTGTGTTTCAATATTATTTTATCATTAGGAGAAAGAAATCGAAGAATAGAAAAAGAAAAACTCTTAGACAAAAGACGAGATTTGTCCTTGCATAATTGAATTGTCTAGATAGACACTAATGAAATAAACATAACCAAAGCCGAGAGATTTCTACTCGAACGTTAATACTTAACGTTCCAGTAAGTTGATTTCTTTTTTTTTGTTTCAATTTGTTCAAGGTCTATAATTTCCTATTCAATCTCTTTCGTTCACTCCTCTGTAAACGAAGATGATAATCAGTCATGCTTTTTCTTTTCTCCCTCTCTCTCTCTCTCTCTATGCACGCATGCACCGAATCAAAAGTGAACACAAACACGCTCTCAACTATAATTATGTGTATTCTCAATCTATGGACAAAAGAGAAAGAGAGAAAACGAGAGAGAGAGTAGAACAGGAGAGAAAAGAAAGAGGAAAGAGTTGGATAGAGAAAAAAAAGTCATTTGAATAATGAACGAGTGATGCTGCTGGCATTACTACAACTTTCTCTTGACATTGTTCTATTATTACTTTTTTTTAGTTAGATAAAAGAAATGAAAATGAAAAAGCATCGAGATTATTAAGGACGACAGTTTTCATATGGTTTCATTACTAATTATAACTTTCGTTTTATTCTCAATATCATCGTCATCATCAATTATCCAAGCCGATGATAACGTCGACAATCTCTCGGTTAATACAGGTGAAACAACGAAATTCATATGTGATCTACCAGAGAAATATTCGAATAAACAAGTAAGTCTTCATCCTCATCTCGATTCCTTGTGATTCTGAGAAATTTCTCTTGAATTAAATGTTGAAGAAGAAGAAGAAGAAGGAGAAAAGAAAATAAGCATAATAAACTTGATTACGTAGTATGTTGCACAGGGGAAATATGTCCGATTGCAATGACATATATGATAAAATTGATGTATTCTAGGCGGATTTCTATGGACCCACGGGACGTTTATTAATAGCAAAACTCGATAAAGATACCGCTAGTGGTGAACAAACACGATTTATACTCGAACACACGTACGTGACAAATTTGTTTCATTGAATTCTTTTTTTTTTGTTGTGTTTTAAATAAATAAAAACTTTAACAACTAAATATGAGAATAATCTGTTTAGATATGCATGGGCTTGGTCTTTGATTTTATCTGATGTCTCAGATGATGATGCAGGAGAATACACGTGTCGAGTTTCATCTTCATCCGACGATGATCAGACAATGACAATCATCAAACGATTTAATTTAACCGTTTTGAGTAAGCATCGATGTGTCTCACATACAGCTGTGACTCGATTTGATCAAGAAAAGCGCTTCCGATTGCTATTTGATGAGACATAAACAATATATTCTAACACCTAACAAATTTATATATTGAAAATCGCCCATATAGACAACAAAAATGGGATCGAGAGGCAGAAATGATCGGCAATTTTCACATGTTGACGAGACATTTTTTTTATGTAATCGAAGCCTCCCTGCAGTGTTCTCACACCTGTACTTTGTTAGGTTTCATTAGCCGAACAATTAAACACTGACGACCGTTTTTTTCCTCTCTGCTGTTCGACTAATGGTTATGAGTCAAGTGCTTTTCTTTTTATAAAAATGGTGATAGACGGATTTGATTAGTTTCGAATTCTTTTTAGCACCGCCGAAAATCATTGATATTACTGTTGAATCGTCGAATAATGATTTTATCAAAGAAAACGATCAGGTTATATTGAAATGTTCGGCTCGCGGAACGCCACAACCAAGAATCAGTTGGCATACATTCGGCAAAAAAATACCGTCGAATAAACGAAACGATCGAAGTAATTCAGAAGAAGAAGAAAAAACTTAATTGAAAAATGACTTATTTAGATATATTAGCGTTTGATAACAAACTGTTGATAAAGAATTTTTCACGTACAACTCCTGTTGATTATCAATGTATAGCTGATAATGGTATTCCACCACGAGATACACGTACCAAACGTTTATTCTCATCGAGTAACTAAACACTTTCTTTTGTTGTCTTCTGTCTTTTTTTTTATTATATAAAAATCTTATCAGTTGAAGTTATTCTCTCGAGTATTATGACTTAATTATCTAAATTAAGATGAAGACGAAACTTTTCTTCTCTTTCTCTCTCAAAAACACACAATAGAAGATCGACAATAATAACTTATAATTAGTTTTAATGCGCTTAGATATATTCTGATTGATTGTGTGCATATGCGATAAGAGACGAGACGTGTTCTCAAATCTAGACATGTGTCTTTTCTCTTCTTGTCATTTCAAATATCCACCCATTTCATGTGTTCAATTATTTGATTTCCTTTAGTTTCACCTGAATTATCGATTCAAACAACGTTAATATCTTCATCAGATTTATTAGTTAATTGTACGATTATTGCTCGTCCATTAAATTCAGCTAAATGGAAACAAAATCGTATTGAAATCAATAATATTAAACGTAAACAAATCAATGATTATACAGTTGAACTTCTACTTTTATTAGATGTAAGTTAAAGCAGATGTTGAACAAGTGACATCCAGCTGTGAAATCATATATTCATTCATTCTTTTTTCAGATCAATACAAATATCTACGGAATGTATGAATGTGAAGCAGAAAATCAGTTTAAAGTTTCAAAAGCTTTTATTAATATCGATGGTAAATATTCATCGTCTTTGATTGAAGGAAAGCACGCCTATATTTTTTTGTTTATTTTAACAGAAACAATCCTATTTAATTCAACAACAACAACAACACGACAAACAATAACTTTAACACCGAAATATCATCGAACATTATCTTCATCACAATCATACGGTAGGTTTCGTTAACATATGGCAAATGGAAAGTAGATTAGCTTTGTGAGACAGTAAAAAAAGAGAATGAATGGTCGAGTACTAAAAGTGTGTATTTGTTAAGGGCGGCATCCTTACAAGTTGTTGTTGTCCAAGCATATACAATTAATCTCATCTTTGAGTGGACATGACGTGTTTAGAATAATATCTTGTTCTTTCATTTGCTTATACATCCTATGTCAATAGACATTCAAATGATTTCATTATGTTTTTCTTTATATTTGTTTCTTTTCTAGCGCAAATTGAACTTCTACTCAATCAAGGAACAATTTGTAAATATCAATTTTCTCTTCTTTTTCTCATCGGTCTCATTTTGTCGAATTATTCAAATGGATTCTATAATCAACGATAGGAAAAAAAAGATCTTATTTTATTAGGAAATTTTTTTTTCTAGTCGTGTCTAGCACAAAATGCCTGTGATAAATTATAAATATATACATACATTACATACACACACACATATATATAAACTTAATGTCTTTGTTGTCAGATGACATGTTTCTCTCCCTCTCTCTCTCTCTCGTTTTCTTCTTTTTTTGTTTAAAACAGTGTTGGCTGAAGGAATAAATAAATAAATAAATGAAATCGAAGTTTTATTTAGTCGATTGGCCGTCGAAAATCATTTCCAGACGACGGACTAATTAGTTTGAGAAAATGGTGATGCTATTCGATTGCTCGAGGGCAAATGGTGAAGAAGAAAAAAAGAAGATCCGATGCGAAAAGCAGCAATTTGTCTGATTAATTTTTACGCGTTCAGTTGACGCCGACACAATCCACCTGATACAAATGAAATCTAAGTGTACTTTTCTATTCTCATCATTCTCATGTTGATTATAGACACATAGAGAGAAAAAAAGCTCTAAACCATCTCAGACAATACATTAATTGACTGAAGCAAATGATAATAGATCAGAAGAAACAATACCGAACTGTTTCACATTGTTTACATTTGAATACAAGAGTAAAGATAACACGAATAAAAAAAACAAGACCAACAATCGAAATGAATAAGATTCATTCTTTTTCTGTTTAAATATTCACGTAATTGAGTTCAATGGAAATCGTTTGTGTTGTTAGCATGCTGATTTTGTTGTTGTGAGTTGAAAATATCACCAACGGATGTTATTGATATGATCGTTTCTACGACATTGTTCGTTGTCATTTCCTGTTGGCAAGTGTTCTTAAAAATGGATGAGTTTTTTTGATGATCTCGATTTAATATGAGCAATGTTCATAAGAATCTTGCGTGAGTTCGAGCGCATCATTTGATTTTCGATCGAATATGTCTTCTATTAACATCAAATTAGATCTACGCATGTCACTGACTGGATTTTCTTCAGTTTTTTTGATCAATTATAAATGAATATTTCTTTTTCTCGTTTTCTCTCATCGGTTTTCATACGAAGATTGACGACGAAAGAGATTTTTCTCACTAAAAAAAAAGTCTGTATCGAGTAATTGATTTTCTTCTAACGATAAATTTGTGTCGGATTAGATCGTCGAGACAAGAGAACTAAACTAGACATGATGACATTCGATGTAGATTTTTTGCTATTTTTTTTCTTACAAGTATACAAACAAAAGACATCCGTCAGTAGACAATCTCACGAAAACGAGTTAAGCGGAAGAATCATTTTTCTTAAACAAAACCAAGTTTTGAGTTACATGAGTCAATGTTCCAACTAGAAATTCTCCTGACTTTATATTCATCTGAACGATAGATAATTAACACGTCCTACATCAAAGGTTCATTTGTTGATAGTAAATAAAACGAGAAAACATGTTTTTTTTCTCTCGATCTGTTAGAATCATTGTGGTTATGATTAAACGAGTTTTTCATCTTTTTATAATGGCCCTTGTTCGTTGACTGCAACAGTGATTTTATTGCTTCATATTTGTTTATATCCGACGAAAAAACACGGAATGACATAAGTGACTCACTTGAGTTTCAATTATTGCGACTAAACATATTGAAAAATTAGTTTTTTGCTTTAGTGCGTCAGACTAGACTAACAAATGATCAAGCATTTTCCTTTTTCTCCTTCGTCAAGGTATCATTTTAAAAAAGAAACTTGTCCGCAAGAGGTAAGCACAAGAAGTTTAACAATCAAAGATTCTATTTCAGAGAGAATATCGAGTTCTAAATTATCATGGAACCGACAAAAGTGATTGTTTTCCTGATAGTACATGGTCGAATTGAAATGAAAAGAAATAGTTCAGATTATCATGCAACAGTAATCAATAAGAAAAGATAGCATAATTGTAAAAAATGTCATTGTTTTGTATGGCTGAAAGTTCGATGAATTCACTCCCACTTGGAGTAGAACAAGTATATAAATGCTCTTTCATCTCTATAGGTAATGTTCAGTGCTTATGTCTGTATGTGCGTTCTTTGGCATCGGGTCCAATGAGGAAGCTAATAAAGATATTGTTAGCAACAAAATGAGAGCGTAACGATTAGTACCAATTAGATTCCCCAATGCTATGAGATGTTATAAAGTCATGAAACGAACCATATAGTTATCATGGGAAAATAAGTATTTGTAAAGAGATGTGAGAGGAAACTAAATGATGCACTGAGAAATAAAATTCATCTATATAATTAATGCACTCAAAGTTTTATTTTTCGTGAATATTTTCTCATCAAATTGAGTACATTCGGTTTAAAGATCGTCATCATCTTTTTCTTTTTTTCTTTTCGGTGCAAAAAAAACGAAGATAAATGCGCAAGTTAGTAAATCATTTGCATACGTATCTAGAGAATTATTTCTTACAAAAAGAAGCAAAAAAAAACAGTGTATTGGTAACGGCTAAACAGAAACATTAAAACAAAAGTAGTCAAGTGAGAATCATAAAAGTCACAATTGTTTATGTATATAATTTTCTTTTTCTTTTTTTTTTAATATTTTTCTACCGTCAATTCATTATTTGAATTGTGTGCGAATATGTGTAGGAGCGAACGCACTGTCTGTCTTGACGTTTAATAATAGTAACGTGTTACTTTTTGTTGTTGTTGCATTTTTTTTCTTTCGATTTAAAAGCAAATATATGTACATTTCTTTCAGATTTACCTTTTCTCAATGTTCTTTGTCATGGGTTGTTCATCATTAGTACGAATCCAAATGTTCTCATTGATTATTCTTGTTTTTGTCTGCTCATTTTCATATTGTTCTTCATTATCATCATCATCAGAATTCGGTTCAACAAATGTTGATAATAATGATGAAAACGGTGAAAATAATGATTATTTTCGTTTACCATCTTATCCGTGGGAAAATGATCAAACAAATTCCAATGAACACGATGTTGCCGCCAAAACACGTCTTCTAGCTCTTCTACTCCAATCGGCTCTGAATCAGCAAGAAATTCGTCAACATCGACCTCATTTTTACAACAGACGATACGCTCCCCAAGCATTTCATGCGATGCGAGGTTAACCGAACAATTCATTATCTTGAAAATCTTCTCAAATGACCACATAGTGAGCCAGTTTTTTTTGTCATATCGTTTGAAGAATATTACAGAAGAAAAAAAAACTTGTCCTATGAAATTCAGTCAAGTATTTTTAACAAATATTCGAATAAAAAAATAATAAATAAATCAACAAGCTATGAATAATGTTGAACTGGAATTAAATTTGATTGAGCGACAACAACACTTTCTTCAGTGCATAATAATCGTCTTGATTTTACTACGAATATTTTTCTAATTAACAAACATTTGTTAATGAAAAAACTACGTCAATTTTATTAATTATTGACGCTCGATTCTCCTATAATTAAAATCGACAATTGTTTATTTGTTGAAGAAAATTCTTGTGAACTCTTATGCAAAATAATGATTTTTAATTCGGTTGGAAATGTCACGTAGCACAAAGAAATCCTCGTGTCATCATACTTCGATAAATAGCTATAAAAACAAAACAGATCTATTCCATTTGTTTATAAAATTACTACAGAAAGAGGGGACATTTTCTTTAATAGTATAGATCTTTATTGAATAGTCGATCGTTTAATCTCTTGGTTGAATAAAAACAAAAGACTCACTCCAGGCAATGCATGTCTTTCATTTCTTTACTGTTCAATAGACAATTTCTATTCATGATTTGTTCATATCGGGAATTACAATCAAACAAAAAACGATCGAGGAATATTCAATGTCATAATTTATCATAAAGTTCTCGCGAGTCATCAATAAATAATGTTATAAAAGATTCGGGGAATCCGGTAAACGTTCTTTTGATCGATAAAAACTATCGAACGAAAAACTAATCATCGGAAACGTTTATTTTGTCGGTTTGTTTTCCTTATTTCGACAGGATATGTCAACATTGATTATCATTTCATTGTGTCAGTACACATTTTTTATCGAGATAGTTTCATTACATTCAACCTTGTCCGCTTCTATCCTAATCCAGTGAGATCATCCCGCTCGTCGTTCTGTTTTGTTTTGTCTCTTTTTATCTCCTTTGCTATTAGTTTGTCATGCAAGATCGATAGGCCTACGAACGTCACTCATCGTAAATTTCTCGTCGACGTTATTTTTCACGGAAGGATTTTAAGTAAGTATCGAATGATGTTCGATGAATCTTAATTAAAATTTGGAATTTATTTTCTAAATCATCATCTATATTCAATCATATTGATTGACTTTTCCTTTGCATGTTTGTATTTATGCAAATACATATTTATGAACGAAGAATGAAATAGATTGTTTTTGTAAATTATACAAGTCATTTTATTTATAGACATATTTTCTATTAGCATGACATGTAACAATTGGCTACTAAATTGTTCACATGATTATCCTTGAATTCTGGTTTGCTTCCATTTCCCTTAGACGCCATGCATATTTATTAGCTAGAATTAGTATCTAGTGCGTAGAATTAGTTTATGTGTTTTTTTCTTTTTCATCGAACTTCCTACGATATCGCTAGATTAGATTTCTCAATCACGTTAATTGAGATCGATTTCGCGTATGACATATGGAAATTGTCTGAATATATATATCATAGTACAAATATCGATGATAGCATGCCAACAAACTTTGATTTCTATCGAAACACATGAATCTTATCATCAAGAGACGATCATTTCAATTTTCTGTTTCCAAGTTAGTACGATATATAAACAACAGAATATGCATCTAAATTACTTTTATGTTGACATTTCCAAGGTTATTCTAACGTGTAAGTAAATGATAATTGACATTTTGTTGGTCTATTATTTAATTTTACTCGTTTTTTTTCTCGCTAATTTCATATCGTTGAGAGATTTAATATGATTGATTTATTTATACATATCATATTTCGAACGACAAAGACACTAAGAGTAGTATGTAACTCTTTGAAAATGTGTTAAGTCCGAAGAGCAGAGTGCGCTTATTTTCATGACATCGACTGTCTTTGATATTGATTGACAGGATAGTAAAAGAAAGCAACAGCACGTACGCTTACTTATTGACTTGAATGCTACGTCAATGTTTTTTTTTGTGTCGTAAGTAATCAAGGAAAGAAAATTACAAATCGAGATTAGAAATTAGTTAGTGTTTTTTTTTAAGATTCCGTTGAGCTCATGTTTTCAGAAAACTGACATTTTTATTAATCATGTAGAATACCTCGAATCTATTTTTATATTGTGTACATGCTCTTGAAAAGAGAAAACTATCGAGGAAACAAATTGAATGTTTTTCACTAATTACATAAATATTAGACATGTCGTAGTCCAAATATACTAAAACAACTGCACGTATAACGTATAAAGACGATTATAGTGCATAGAATAGTATTCGTTTGTTGTTGATCTAATGTGCATAAATAGATATTTACATACTATCAAAACAATGACATTTTCAATATATCAAAATAATTCTATATTAGGTTTTTCCTGTGAATGTTGACGTTTGCAGATATAAAATTTAGACTTAGTATTCCCAGTTTTCTTCTCTACTTACCATAGTAACTAGTCGTGTCTAGATTTTAAAAGCTAGTTCGCGTTTCATACTATTAATCCCGTAGAGATACCACTGACAAGCTGTTTTTTCTTGATGAACATATCGATCTACGTCAGAAAATATTAATTAATAGAAAACTATGTAAAAAAAAGTTTACTTTTCATCGTCATGCATAGAGTATCAAGGGCACAGACAGAATATAATCTTAATCGATCTAATAAATCTACTAGTGTTACCATACCAGGTTCAACTATGACACATGATCTTGACCTTAATCTGATAGATGAAAGTATATATACAGAGAGAGAGTATTATTCTGTAAAAAAAATCTAGTTGTAGATAATTATGAATCTTTCTCGGTTGAGACGATTATTTTCAGCAAGGTATAATAGGCTATTTATTATAATAACAGAAAGATGACGCATATATTGCTTCTAAATATTATTAGAAACCGTTGATGATATGTTATTCTAGTGTTAAGTGAACCAGCTGTGCGGATCGTTTTTTATATCGATGCTTGTATATCGAAGAGTCATAAATCAATGTATATTAATCGTTCGTGAGCGACAGTTTAGATTGATAAAAAAACGATTTTGATATTCTTAATGTTCATGAAAATAGATCGATTAGGAGGGTCGTGAGAAATTCATTTCGAAGTGAAACAGGTGGACAATATCTATAGTTTCCTTTGCTATCAACAATCTTGATGAATAATAGAAAAGAGAAAGAGAGAGAGAGAGAAGGAGAAAAAAAGAGCTGACAGAAAATACTTTGCGTTGTCTTTCATCATCGTACTGTTTGGGTTTTGTCAGTTATATTTATATATCTGAGGTCTTTCGACGACAGCAACGAGAGTGACTGGAACAGAAAGAAAAAAAAGTCATTTGTTGGACCATGTAGTATATACGAATAACAAATCTCAGAGGAGAAAAAAAAAAGAATTGTAACGATTTACATTCTTAGTTGCCATTTTTTCCTGTAGTTATTTTTTATTACCGTAGATTCGTCGCTTAAAAAGCATTTCTAACGTAATAACCGAGCATTGAAGGTGACAACTTACCTATTCTTTCAATGAAATATTAAATTTCTTCGTATTCTTTCTTCACTTGAATGAAGTAGAACGTTATAGGTAAGTGCAGCGCATTCTCTTTTTTTTCTCGCTATCTACTCAAAGTCAACTTATATAAACAATAGATTAAACCGATAGAAAATAGAATTTAATAAATACTTTTCTTTATTTCTAATAGAATAAACATGGTAACAACATTCGTCGATGTAGCACATCTTCTCTCCGGAATCTATTCTCTAATTTTGATCCTTGTTGGTACACCATTAAATCTTCTATGTTTTTATATATATACACGTCTTGTACCTAATCGTACCAATGCAACGATTATTGTCTTTGCACATTTGGCCTTTATCGAATTGCTAATTCCGTTTACATGGAATATTAATTATGTCGTTCGAGAATTATTGTGGAAATATCAACGAAATAGCAATTTAAGAAATCTCGAACAACATTCATTGTTTGTCTGTAAACTAATCTCGTTTGCTGCTTATTTCTCGCTTCAATGTGCTGCTTGGTTGAAAACTTTAGCCACATTTGCACGTTGCGTATCTGTTCATCAGGGTTGGTCAATTAAGAAATGGTTATTGAAGCCCGATGTCATCCGTCGAGTTATCTGGTGTGTAATTGCTGTTGTTGCGTTAATTAATTTTCCTATTTGGATTATCAACGGTAAAAAAGCTTTAACAATCGATAAATTCAATCAAACAAAAATCGAAATCAAATGTTATCAATCGAAATTCTTTCAATTTTGGGAAGTTGTTCATTTACTCTTGTATAATTTTATTCCGTTTACATTGATGATTATTTGTAATATTTTAATCATTCAACAAGTACGAGGTTCACGTCAACGTACTCGTCAATCACGAATGAGTATTCAACCAAGTTCACGTACGAAATCACCGGAAGGTGGTCGATTAACCAAAACACTATTATTAATTACGATTTTCTTTATCCTATTCACAGCACCAGCCGCCGTATTTTACATTGTATTCGGCAAGAGAATTCGTCGTCATCGAGATTTAATTACAATGAGTTTAAGTAATTTAGCAACAACAAGTCATGTTACATCGTTTCTCATCTATTGGTTAATATCAAGTGATTTTCGTAAGGCTGTTATAAGTATTTTAGTTTGTCGGCCATCTGCTCTACCTGTTCGTGTGCCAACAACAGAAGAAAAACAGCCACAACACAAACAACAACAACAACAGGATAAACCTGCTTCTACTCAATTGTTAACTCAACAAGACGATCAGCAGCAATTATCGCAGACTCTAACATGATCAACAAGTCAAATAGAAACGCCTATATACTTATATAAATATTTTCTTTTGCGTGTATTCGTAATTAAAAGAGAACAAAGAAAAGATGAAAGCAATAAAATGAAACATAAATATGGTAAATTTATTTATTTCCGAGAACTATCTAAATAGGAACGAACATTCAAACAACAATTAAACGTTAGAAATAGGCGACGATGGTGACAAATGAAGTCCAGTACCATTTTCAATTTGTTGTTTTATCTTACGTTTTTCTATATTCGACATGAATAGAAAACGAATACGTTCGAAAAACGAAATTCGAGAATTCGAATAACGAAAAAATGTGTAAATAATTGTTAACGGTATTGGTAGAATGAAACCTATATTAAGACACCAACCGAATACAATTGACCACCATGGATAAGTATAATCACCGTATTTTAATTCGTCCGAATAGGTCAACGATAAAATCATTAAGACAGTGACAATAATCGGACAAAGATATTTCCAAGCGATGCGAAAATACCAATTGGGTGCGAAACCAAGATTTGTTCGAATGTCATTCACGAGATTATCGATGCCATAGATCTGAATTGAATCAATCATGTGAAAAATAGAACAAATATTCTTCTGTTTTTTTTTGATTTACCCAACTAGCAGCAATGGCTTCCATCATAACGACGAACATCAATGCTGGAGCCGTGGCAAATCGATCCAAAAATTGCACAACATAATTTCCACCTAAAAAAATTAGAAAAAAATATCAAATATCGGTTGTTTTTTTTCTCTTCAAACCTTGTGTGACTGTTGGTAAACAAGCGATTATCAATATACAACACATAACCAGCATTCCCGATTTTCTATGACGTTTTAAAAGAGGAATTTCATCACTTATAGCCGAATACATTGCTTCTAAACCACCGAAATCACTGTCGAGTCCAAGATTAATTACCATGAGAAAGAATAAAATCGAGAAAAACGTCGAATATTTAAATGTCGAGAGAATTTCTGGATAAGCAATAAACGATAAACTTGGTCCTTGATCGACTACCGTTTCAATATCTCGTTTCAAACGCCATGACATATGACCTAACGCCGAAAAGACAACGAAACCGGCAAGAAAACTGGCTGCAAAATTGGCAACAACAGCAATTAATGCATCGTAATAACAATTATTCGATGAGACATTATAAGATCCGTATGTTGTCAACACGGATAGACCAGGACCGAGTGTAAAAAAGATTTGATTCGCAGCTGCAAACCAAACTTTGACGTTTTTTAATTTTTCAAATGATGGACTCAAAAAGTACATAATACCGGCATGTGAACCTTCTAAACCTAGACCTTGAATAAATAATAAAATCAGCACAACATACGGCAAGATTGCTGTCACATAGACAGCTTTGCCTAGAAAATCGATCAATCACAAATTCGGAGAAATATTTAAAAACAAAAGAACAAATCTTTACCTGTGCTTTTCACTCCACGATAGATGCACATATACATAACGATAAAAACACCGATAAGACAAAGAAGTACATCGATTTTAATCAAACCCAAATCGGTTAAGCCATTCGAATGATTGATACCTAACATGTAAATATTATAATATTCCGAAGCTGATGAAGTTTTGACAAAATCTTGTTGAGATTTGTTCATTGATGACAGATCACGAATTTCACTGACATAAATTTCTTTTTCATTCGTCGAATTTCCAATACGCATACGTTCGGAACAGAAACGTGTATTCCAAGAATTTTGACATGAACCCCATGGCATGATTTCACGAAACGATGAAAAAAGATAGAAAACAGCATGAGCTTAAAGAAATCATTTATCCAAACAAGACAAGAAGTCGAGATATCCTACCGATGATGGTTGTGTAGAATAATGTTACAGCTGTGACGATGAAAAACGATGCTATACCAATACCTTTCATCGATGGAGCTATGCGACTCCAAAGTGTGATATTTCCACAACGATAGAATTGACCGAGAAACAATTCCAAATACCTTTTTATTCATAGGAAATAGTTGAGGAAAAACTAAATCCATAGACTTACATCATCGGTATGCCAATGAGTAGTAAAAAGATCATGTACGGAATAAGAAAGGCACCACCTCCATTGTCGTAACACATGTAAGGAAAACGCCAAACGTTTCCTAAAAGAAAGAGGGAAATGTTTCGAATAGATTGAGAGTGAAAGTTTCTGACCAAGATCAACGACATAGCCGATAACTGAAAGCAGAAATTCGACTTTATTCGTCCATAAATCTCTCGGCACAACTGGCGATGGCGGTGGCAATACCAATGCCGATGTTGTTAAACGCACTAATTGCTCCGTTGCACTTGCTTTTCGACTTGGATTATTGGTTATATTTAAAACGACTGACGATGTTTTTGTCTCTTCACGTTCTCCACTAATTTCACTCACATCTAAAGAAAGACCAAAGCTCAACTGATTAATAAGCCAAATGAGAAGCACGTTATTCGATTATCTCAAAATGTCTAAGCAAATACCAGATTTTCTCTTCTCAACTAAATTATTCTATTTATAATCCAAATAATTATCGATCTATATCAATTTACCTACCGGTAGTATAGATTGTCGACACTGGCATTATACTGTACGCCTTCTACGATGAATAATATTCAAGTTCTATTGTAACTTTCGATTGAATTTACATTTTATCAATCAAATCAATTCTCAGGACAATTAAAGACAACAGAAAAAGAAGAAGTTCTACATACGTTTTTGATTGGCAAACATAATTATCATTTGTTCATCAGCAATCTTAAGTAAAATTCGTAGACGGCTGTCGAAATGTTTTCTATCGATTTATTATTGGACTGTTTGTTGTTTCTTGACTGATTTTTCGAATCTCTCGAGAACATACGATTCCTTATGTGCACAATGTTAATTATAATATAAAATAAGCCATGACAAAAGACAAAATGTATTTGAGTTAATTAACAATTTTTTTTGCCATTGAACTACAAGAAAACCCCATTATTTATACGTTTAATATCCAGGTACAGAGTGACATAGATGATGCCTAATAATCACGCGATATTTTTGCAATAGAATTTCATTTCTTTTTTTGTCATTTGAAAAGATCTTAATTGAACTTGAAGAATTTAGTAAATTCTTATCGTTGTCAACAGAATTTGAAATATTGGATTACAATGTTATTATAAAACGTAATTTGATCGAGAGGAAAAAACATTTAAACTGTTCGAACAAATCTCTCAAAAGAAAAAGAATTACGGTGAAAAAGATAATGTTCATCTATTGTACGAGAACGAAAAAGAGAGAGAGAGAGAGAGAGAGACACTTTGGTTTTATTTTTAATTGAACACATCGCAATACATTCACATATGTAAACATTGTCTGGTCTAGCACTTTCTTTCTTTTTTGGTTCGATTACGTCATATGAACATTTCAGTTTTATTCCTGTATAAATATTGTTTTGTATTTGTATAACGTAAATACGATAATTTATTTTCTCGTACGTAATCAATCTGAATTCAGTCACACAAACGAGTATTGGATTAAAAACCTTGTTTTAAGCTTACTTAATCCAGTCATATGATATCATGTTTTTTACTATCATCAAAGTCAGACATAATCGTTTCTAGTGAACAATTTTCTCCTGATCATCGAAGGATGATTGTTTCCTTGACATGTTATTATTCTTTTCGTATTTTGATTTTTTATTTGATGTTAGATTAAATACTTTCAATTTTTTCTCACCATTTTGTTTCTTCATAGACGAACAACAAAATAAAATAGTAAGAGGATCTTTCTATCAAAGGCCAAGCTCGACATCTGTTACTCGCAACATGCACAACACACACATAAATTTACTCGAGCCACTTTTTTTTAACAACAGAACGTAAAAAGAGAGAAAAAAAGAAAGTGAAGGCGAGAGAAATAAATGAATAAACGATGTTTTGGTTGTTGCCAATACCATTCATTTTTTTTTCTATTGCTTTCAACATTCTTTCGCGCTGCTATCATAGCATTTTTTTTTCAAAACTGGATTTTTTCTCTCTCGTTTTTCTTTTCCTGCGCATTTCTAAGTTAAAAGTGAAGAGAGAAAGAAAAAGAATTTCATATTGCATTCGTCTAATCGATCTTTTTCTGTGTTCCAAACAACCATTCAAACTGTAGATGTAAGAGAAGAAGAAGAAAAAACGAGCAGAAAACATTTGGATGAACATTGACATAGTTACCACGACCACAATACTCGTTTTCTCTTTTTTCTCACATCTCTCGAGTCATTGTTCTTCTTCTTCAAACAACAGCAACTACCACTTCTATCGTTGCTTTCAACAGACATATTTGAATTTTGTTGCAGGAGGCACACGTACTCACATTTTTTTTACTTTCTCTCGTACTCCTTCGTTGATTTTCTTTTTCTTCGTTTTTTTCTTTCATTCTTTCACTTCATCGTCACCATAAACTTGCCATTGCTTGTTTGCGTAGAGCTTGCCACCTATGTATACATAACGCGAGTAGACAAGAATTGATGTATACTTCTATGTACAATCATCGTTCTTCCATTCATACAATCTGTTTTGCCATGTAGACGTTTTTTTCTTCGTCTTCTCTTCTCTTCTCTTCTCTCCTCTCCTCTCACTCTTTTTCGTAGAGATGGTGAACTTGGCCACTATAGAGACATATCTATCGATTAGGTGAGAAAGAGAACGAATAAAACCTTTCTTTCGTTTCGTTTCTTTTCTTTTTTGTTCGATTTCAATCGTACATATTTGTAGGTATTCAGAGAAAAATAACCATTTCTGTCTATACGGCAGCTAACGAGATGTATTTCGATATTCGGATATTTGACGTTGTTGTTTTAGATTTTCGAAGTTTGACAAAAAAAAACATTTACATCGATTGACATTCATTTCGACAGGAAAAAATGGATGATACAAATGAAACAAGTTTTGTTGTTGATGAAGTTTCAAATGTCATCAAAGAATCAATCGAGGCAACAATCGGCTCTCAATCCTATCAACAAGCTAAAATAAATACATGGACATCGAACATTGTCGAAGCAATTCTTAATTCATTGACAAAATTAAATAAACCATTTAAATATATCGTTTCGTGCGTTATTATGCAGAAAAATGGAGCTGGTTTACATACAGCTAGTTCATGTTTTTGGGATAATACGACCGATGGTTCATGTACTGTTCGGTAGGTTGACTCTGATCGATTGGAATTTTGATTTCTATTTCTTTGTTTTTTTGTTTGTTTTCTAGTTGGGAAAACAAATCCATGTATGCGATCGTCTCCGTATTTGGCTTATCGATCTGATTTGCAAACCTATCTTTTCTGTTTCTTTTCCTTGACCCTATCGAATGAACGAATAAATATGTGGATATATACATAAACACATTGATAATTTCACTTTTTTTTTTAAAATGTGATTTAAAATTTTTTTATGCGAAAAAAAAACAATTGGCGGAGTAACACAAATACAATTACAAACTAATTCTATTCTATAAAGTTAATTAATAAAAAAAACAAACTTATTTTAATTTTTTTTCTTTTTGCGTTCTTAAGACGGTGCACATTTCGTTTCACTGAGCATTGAACGAGCACGTCTAGGCTGTTGATTGGTACTATTAACAGATTGATGATGTTCAGGTGTCGACTGCTCATTTGAAACATTTGTATCAGAACGAGTACATGGCACATTCGATGCCGATGCCGTTCGATGTCGTCGTGCAATAAATTTTGCTAATCGACCTTCATCAATTAGAGGTTCGTTTTCGCGACCATGATCGTTATCATTCGTCTTAATAAATCAAAAGAAATAACATTCTAGTTACGTATATACAAAAGACAACAACAACAACAATATGCTCGATATTATTACGATTCAAATGTGTGAAGAAATAACCTTGATTTATATGAATGAATGAAATAAATAAATCCTTTGATAAATAGAAAACGAATGCAGAAATAATCGAACCTCGTGTCAAAGGAAAAAAAGAGCCGCAAATCCACCGATTGGTTTAATTACCTGATCTTGTTCATCGCCGAACATTTGATTGATATTCACGTCATTTAAACTTGTGGAAGCACTCGACGTGTGACAACTTCCTAGATGTCCGACAGTTCCATCTGCCTGTTCGACACTTGACAAATTCAAAAGAAGTGGATTACAAGCAAGCGCAGATGCTGACGGAACACGTCTTTCTGCAAATGGATTCGTGTCTCCATTTAAATTGGGCGCTTGTAAAAATGTTGAATTATTTGCTCCTGTCGATTGATTATTTTCAGCTTGTTGAACGTGACGTTTCATTTCCTTTTCATTTCGAAATATTTGTTGAAAACCTGTGAGATTAGTTTTATCAATCGGTACGTTTGTTACTGTTGACTTGAAAGAGAAGAGAAAACGAAAGATATTTTCCTATTTAAAAAAAAAACTTAGTTTTCTCCTACGATTTCATCGAGTGCATTCGAGAGTAACTGTTCCGGTTGCATTCGTCTCAATTTCGGATCATTTCCTCGTTGTTGTTGTGTTGCTCGAACCGCGGCTAACCAAACTAATCGATGGATTTGTAAGACTTGTATTTCACTGTTAACGATTAAATCATAATCAGGAATGAATACTGAAGTAATCTCATCGAGAACAGTCGTTATATCAACGGATTTATTATTCGATGTACAGAGATTATCGAGAAATTGATGAATATCTTTGACGGTTTTACCGTTGGCAAGTAACGATGATGTGCCGAAATAACTGAATGGACC
>Ga0209930_1000527_pt1 | contig 89967 bp, 101 predicted proteins | sample ThiBiot_500_biof_2_FD_183948 | JGI IMG/M metagenome (GOLD analysis project Ga0209930, IMG submission 183948) | Wastewater bioreactor microbial communities from Cape Town, South Africa - Thiocy_cont_500_biof (SPAdes) | ecosystem: Engineered > Bioreactor > Thiocyanate-remediating >...
TCTCTCTCTCTCTCTCGTTCTCATCCATACGACGACGGTCATCATTCTTCTAGTTCTATATAGAAAAACTGTAAATGTACAAATACATACAAAAAGAAACAATATTGTTTATATATATAACGCAAAAGAAAAATATTACTATATATTGTTACTAGTGTCAATAGATACACAGCGAAAGATCGATGATGTTTTTTGCAAATATAATTATGATATTTGAGTTAAATAGTAGTTAATTGAAAAATTATTTATTAATATCGATTGTTATCAATCATTATCTGTGTGTAATTCAATCAGCAATAACAACTGACGGATACTGTCTGTCAAAAAAATGTTGATTCACTTCAATTGATGCTGATGAGTGAATAAGTTTATGAACCAATTAAATTCGTTAAAAATCAATTGAAAAAATACTTGAGAAATTTTTTTCTATTAAAAATTTAAGATCAATATTAACTGTTTAAACAATTGTTTACTATTGACTTAAATCGTTCATATGATGTCGCTATCTTACGGATGAATAATTACGATTTCGTCATGTTGATTTGAAAATCTACTACATTATATTTTCTTTTCACCCTCAAGTCGTTTTCTTTTGCTTCTTATCGGCCTTGTGTTATATTTTTCTTGTGGACATTTCTGTCCTCGAATTTTATGGTACCAAGAACATTCATTGATTATTCAAGCATATATTTATTCTTGATTTAACGATCAAATATTTTAATCAACTAAAGATCACACATAAAGAACTACGAGTTCTCTCTTTGTATCTAATTGAAGACTGATATTACAAGAATAACAAGAACGATCGTTACGAACTAATCAGCAGAAACTTATTGATCTTATCGAGTTAAGTAAATGACGAAGGTCAACCAAACTAATGATGGCATTGAGAATCAATATGTAATCATCTTTTGATAAAACAAAATCTATTAAATTATTTATTCGCATCACATGATGAAAAGAAGAAAAAACAAAGTGTTATTTTTTTTGTTGTTAACGAACAAACAAAAAATCAAACGTTTTAATTTTTAATAAATATTATGTTTTTCTTTTCTCCCCCTTCGTCAGTCTCTCTCTCTCTCTCTCTTTCGCTCTCGTTGCTGTTTACAATCATGTCATCAACTCGTTGGTAGTAGCAGCGAATAAAGAAAGAAAGTTGAATTCAAAAAAGAGAAAAAGAAACGCAAAAGAAGAAAAAAAAACTCCCGTTTGTTCTGTTTCTTCACCCTCAACTTTCTCTCTCTTTTCTTCTATTGTGTTCTGTAAATGATCTTAATGCACACGTTGTTGTTGTAACTAGTATAGAGACGAACAGTGAGAAAAACATTTCAATTAGAACGAATCAAGTCATGGTCGATCTACCACCAGTCAAACAATCGTTTACAATAACGACAACAACTGAATTGAAATCACGAGCAATTAAAAGTAGCATGGGTGTTTTACCAATGCGACGAAGTGAATCAATACCTGAATTGAATCTCGTTCATTTACGTGGCCGTTCAGTCATGGCAACGGGACAGATGAATGATGAATTAGATAGTGCTCGTGTTGGTACAAATACGCCAATGTCACCGAAACGAGCCCGACCATTAGCTGAATCGATGCAAATCAATCTTCCACAACGTCGAGATCCATTGCCAGCTATTTTACCTATGGTTGGCACGACACATACAGCTCATCTACAAGAAAGACAGCCATCTATTAAACCGGTTGTTCATGTGCCAGCAGTGAAAAAACGTAAAATTGATGTTGTTGTTGTCGAACGTGAAGCATTGGAAAAGGGCACGCCACGATCTGTTGTCAATCGAATGGTGCACGAAGCACGATTGTTAAGTCAAACGGGTGGCGAACGAACAACACCACATAGTCGATTATCTAGCAAACAACAGTATGACATAAAAAAACTGAATAATTATTATTTTTTTTATTGACTTTATTTGTGATTAGATCGCATGGAACATCATCGAGTATGTCGATTCCTCAATTACAAACAGCAGTTACACCGAATGATGATCCAACTCGTGTAGCTGTTGAAAATTTAATTGCATCGATTAAGTCCAAACAACTGCAAGAAAATCAACGACAAGCCGATCGAAAGATTCTCGATATTATCTATCGTGTTCTTGGTCGAACAATCGATCTTGTTTACGATGAAGACGAACAAGAACAAATACAACAAGAAATTCAACAACAAATCGTGACTGAAACTGAATCGAAAGTTCCGATGATCATCGAAGAAGAAGATGTAACTATAACACCACGTGCACCCGATGTCAGTCGAATGGATGCGACAGAAATCGGCGATGATAACGATGAAGAAACCGAAGATGAACAAGATCTTCTCGGAAGAAGTAAATCAATGCCAACAACTGCAGCTATTGATGATGATTACGAACGAATTGATATGTCACGTGATCCACTTTATCGTCATATTCTCTTAGGAATAACGAATGAAGATCTCTTGAGTGTACAAGGTACACATATTGATGTGCCAAGTTCAATGAGTACAAAAACTCGGCCAACATCGGTCAAACCGCAAAAGCCCGATGAAACAAGTGTTCATCATTTTTGTATACAAATGGTTGATGAAAAAGATATTCTACCGAAAGAAATACGAGCTATAACACAATTGTATCATCAACGAGCACGATTTCGACATCAACTACCAACATCAGCAACGTATCATAAACACGGACAATTACCAAATTATCCAATTCGAGAAAATGATGATGAACAATTAAGAGAAAAATCGTAAATATTTCTTTCTTTCAATTTGTCGAAATTTTCATTTTGTCTTTCTTAGTGCACTTCCATCAAAACAAACCGGTGCTCCATCGATTCCTTACGATGGTCTCATGTCTCACGATACTGATCTCAATATTTGGCAGCATCGTGCAGCTCAAATTGTTCAACCGAAAATCGAAGGTACATCGGCACTGTCTCAAGACGAATATTTAGTTCGTCTTTGGGCGCCTGCACCACCGAAAATGTACATTCATCCTCGTCGTGTCAAAGAACATCTCTTCCCTCAATACACATCGACTGATGCACAAGCACTTGTCGATGATGACGACGACGACGAACGAACGCTTCATTCTCTCAGCGAACACAATACATTAATTACTAATTTCTCTGAACGAGATATACTTCTCGAACAACGATTACCCGTACCGGTGATTAAACCGTATAAATCTCTCGAACGTTTGCCATCATCAGTTGATCATAGTGATGAATTTGAAATGATGCCAACGATGATTCGATCGACTCGTTCGTGTACTGATCTAACATCGGAATCAATCGTTCGTTTCGATACAGATTATGCATTTACATTAGACGAAACAAAACATCAAATTGCAGCTCGAAAAGTATCGAAAAATGAGTCAATCGTGCCGCCCTCGATTACCATGGCTGAATCACAAATTCTTCCATCGGAAGTCGAAGAAGATATTCTCGATGTACAAGAAATATCTGTTGCACCGACGACAACAACCGATAAGAAATCCGAAGAATTCAAATATTTTCGAAAGAAAAATCGTTCGTCTCAATATGATAAAGCTATTGCTGCTGGCCGACCGTTTATCTCGAGTGGCCGCAGTCGAGGAGCTCGTCGATCACGAAAAGACGTTCGTTTTTGGGAACGTATCGATGCCATCGTTGCTATTGCGTCGGCTCCACCACGTTATCCACCATTATCTCGACGTCATTCATTTCATGAAGCTTTTTTCTATGAACAACATAATCCACATGTAATCAAAGACAAATTTCGTCAACGTCGAGTCAGTCTCGAACGTGACAAACAAAATTTCGATGAAATTATTAAACCGAAATACAAATACGATGAAACACGAGTGAAATCCGCTGGTAAACGGCTGTTAAATGATTTCGAATGGACACGAGAACTATGGTACACTTGGCTAGATGAATATATAGCTGAATTAGATAAACAAGAATTTAAACGACAAGAACAAGAAGAGAAGAAAAAGAAATTTTCAATAGTAACAACAACAACTATCGATGAAATAGCAGCAGCAGCAACGGATGCTATTGAAGAAATCGAAAACGAAGATAGTACCAAGAAAAAACCGGTGAATATCAATCTTGAACCGATTACGAATTTGTCATTAGCTGATAGTGAAGAACGTCGTTTGATTGAAAATGAAATACATCGTCTCACTGAACTAATCAATCGTAATTCACGTGATGTATTCAGTCTCTCACGACGAGGTGCTCTCTTTCGTAAACTTGGTCTTTTTCATGATGCACTCAATGATCTTTCATTAGCCATCTATATTGAACCATCACTTATGGATGCTTATTGGCAACGTGCACTTATCTATATCATATTCGAACATTATGATGAAGCATTAGATTCATTGAATATGTGTATTAAATTTAATAAATCTCATGCTGGTGCTTATAAACTTCGTGGTGATGTTTATGTTATTAAAAATGATCTTGCATTGGCTATAGCCAATTATTCTCAAGCTATTCGATATAATCCAACAGATCATGAAGCTTATTTTCATCGTGCACAAACATACGAACGACGAAATGAAATTCTCTTAGCCATGGACGATTACGTTCAAGTGACACAATTGAATCCGCGAAATATCGAAGCGTGGCATAAACATGCAATGTACTATTTCAATACGAGCAATTATGATTATGCTATAAGTGATTTCACTGAATTATTAAAACGGCAAACTGATCATGTTTCAGCTCGACTTCATCGTGGTCTGTCGTATTTCTATCTTGAATATTATCAAAATGCTCTCGCTGATTTCTCGGCAACGTTGCATTACGATCCATCGAATTGGGCGGCATATTATCATCGTGCTTGTCTTCTACGTACATGTAATCCGAGTCAAGCATTGAAAGATTTCAGTATTTCATTATTGATCAATTCGGAATATGAAAATGTTGGTGCTTATCTTCATCGAGCATTGCTCTATTCCAAACAGAATCTATTCGATGAAGCACTCGCTGATTATGAAGCTGTTCTCGTTCTAGATCGTGAACATGCACCAGCTCTATGCAATTCAGCTATTATTTATATGAGAGCCAATGTTCAGAAAGCATTACAATTCTTTTCACGAGCCATCGAAGCCGAACCAACCTACGTTCGTGCGTATTTCTGTCGAGCTTATTTCTACACACAAATCAATCGATTACAAGAAGCGTATTCTGATTATACAAAGAGTAAATTTATTCTTCGTTTTATTTTTGAAATAAAATCGATGTGAATTTTTAGTTTATCATATGTTTCCGGATCAGAATGGTGCGATGGTTCTTCGTGGTAATATGTTACTTGCAATGGGCAAACTTGATCTTGCATCATTTTGCGTCGAAGTTGCTGCTAAATTACAATCACTATCGACTCCCGAAGAAGATAATCTTCCATCGGTATCATCGTCAATGAAAATGAGTGCATCGAGTCCTCAACAACAAGCCATTGTTCATTCATTTCTTGAACAATACGATTTTGCTCTTACTATTATGGAACGTGAATGTTCGTATCATCCGACGCCATCGAATTATCGTATGTTAGGCACATTACGTATGAAAGCTAAACAATTCGATGAAGCACGTGATGCATTCGAAAAATGTATTCAAGCTTGTACGAATTACAATTTAAATAATCAACTCAACGAACTCAATGGTGCTTATTTGGATTTAAGTAAATGTTTAATTCAATTGCAACGTTATTCACAAGCGATTGATCAATTAACGATTCTTCTTAAATTACAACAGAATACGCCAAGTGCTGAAGCGTATCTTCAACGTGGCATTGCTAAAATGCGTATGTTTGCTAAATATACGCCTCAAGAATTAGCTAAATTATCGTCAAGTCGTCGACCATTATTAGATATCAACAAAGCATTAGTCATACAACCGAATAATGCCGAAGCGTATCTTGCACGTGCTGCTTGGTATGCACGTTGTGAACGTTATTCGAAAGGTGTTCTCAATTGTAATGAAGCGATACGTTTAAGTCCGAATCTTGTTCGTGCTTATCTCTATCGTGGCTGTTTGAAATATTCAATTCGTTTATATAATCATGCGATTAATGATCTAACTAAAGCGTTAGACATTGATCCATCGTGTGCACATGCATATTACAATCGTGCACTTTGTTATATTCGTCGTGGCGATCTGTCATTGGCATTTAAAGATTTTGCTATTGTTCTTTGTCTTGCATCGACAGTCACCAATCGAAATACGCAATTACTTGAATTAGAAACCTATGTCAATCGAGGTTTATTACATTTTGAACATAAAGATTTCGAGAATGCTCTTGTCGATTTCGAACAAGCACTTGAATTAATTCTTAAATCGAATGATGACAAACGAATTCAAGCGTTGAAACATAAGATAAGCTATACAATTGGACAATGTCATCATCGTCTCGCACAATTTCAGCAAGCTATTGAACAATTTACATCGAAAGAGAGTCAAGAACGAGCATTGAAAGATATTACCTATCGACATGATGTTTGGATTGCACAAGCCAATGTTTACATGGACATGGCCGATGAACAATCACGAGCAAATGCAACGAAATTATACGAACATATTCTACATGAAAATCCTCTTCACGAACAAGCACGATTGAATCTTGGCTATTGTCTACGACAATGTGGTTATTATCAACGTGCATGGACACAATTTTCTGCGTTACTTCAAATGCGACCATCACATGTTCGTGCATTGGAAGCACGTGCTATTGTTTGTCTACAAATGAATCATCCGCAAGAGGCATTTATTGATTTAAATCATGCTCTACGTTTTCAACCATCGTCAGCACAATTACTTACGAATCGTGGTATTATTCAACAGTATCTCGGTGATAATAAGAATGCATTGTCGGACTATCGAGCTGCAATGTTAGCCGATCCGAAGAATGCATTTGCACATTACAATGCAGGAAATATTCTTATGTTTCACGGGCAATTTCCTCAGGCAATTGAATTATTCAATCGAGTTCTAGAAATAAATCCACGTGATGAAGCTGCACTAACCAATCGTGCGATTGCTAAGATTGTTTTGAAACAATATTCAAGTGCACGAGATGATCTCGAACAAGCATTGAGAATTTCACCGTTAAGTGCACATATTCATATCGATCTCGGGCAATTATTATTGACAATGGACGAACCGATTCAAGCTGAGAAATATTTTACACGAGCTCTAGAAATTCGTCCATGTGATCCTGTTGTTTACAAATGGCGAGGCGATGCTCGATCGAAACAAGACAATCGACGAGACGATGCACTCGATGATTATCGTATTTGTGTCGAACTCAACGATGCTTTACAATTAGCACGTAAACATGGTCTCATCAAACCTCCAACGAAAACAAGACGAAAACTTTAATTCTCTTTTGTTTCTTAAGATAAATAAATAAATAAATAAAAAATATAACAATACTAACAGAAAAAAAAAGAGATTTATTTTTTCTTTTCGTTCCTAATTCATTTGTTGAACTTTAGGAAATGGATCTTCTTTACTCAATACAACTGTCATGTGTTTATAGGAAATATACGCTTTCAAACGATTTTGACTGATTAAAGTTGCTAATAATGTTAAACATTGTAATGGATCCGTTGTTTGCCCATGATAACTCCATTCGAATGCACGTGTAAAAATGTCGACTGAGATTTTATTCTCTTTATTCATTAATAACCAAACTTGTCGAAAAAGATTTCGAACAGCTAATAAATATAACGTCTCAATATGTAATAATAAACCTTTGGAGAGAAAATATTGATGATGAATTGTTTTCACATATCTATCGAATTCAAACAATTGTCCTTGTTTAATTGCAACGAGTAAATCATAGAATTCATTTAATTGATATTTCGAAATAATATCCAATGCTGGTGTATAACCGAATTGCATTTTAGCTAGACAAAGATGAATTAAAATCGATGCTTTATTTTTCGTCATAAATTTTGGACAACGTTGAAATATGGGATCAAAACAAGCCGTTGCTTTTTGATAATCATCTTTGAATAAATATGATTTACCGAGAAAATAATCATACGTCATTTTTTGATCTTCTAATAGATAATGTCGAAATTCTAACGATTGTTCAGCAAATGAAAGTAGCTGTTCGCCGAGTTCGTAACGTTTAATTCGATGACATAATTTTAATAATTGATTAAGAATTTGAATAGCACCCCATTTTTTCGATAGACGTTGTTCACCACAACGATCACTTGTACAAACACGAAATGCTTCAGTTAAGAGTTCAATTGTTTTGTTAACATTCGTTTCAGCTAGATTATCTATCGAAAGATCAGCTATGCCTTGTGATGGCGGACTTGAATCACCGTTAAAATGCATTCGAATATTTTTCGTAAAAACATTGGCTACTAAACGTAATTCAGTCAATGTGACAATTAATATTGGTATATGCCAATTTTTATTTTTACTATCTTTAATTAAATCCAATAATGATCGACAAAGTAAATATTGATATTGAAAAATATCATTTAAACGTGTTCGATATAATAATGTTTGACAGATTTTAATATGATTTGTTAAAATAACATTCCAACCTTGTACAATACGGCCAAATCTTTCGAATAGATCGATTGTATTTGCAGCTGAGAATTTCTCCATATGAGTTTTATGTCTTAAACTTAATAGACTACATAATGATGAACTATTCATCGAAAAAACACATTCATTAAACTCATCCAAATATCTTTGTAAATCATTTACTGTAATCGACATCTACAAAAACATATAGGTTAGGTTAAACATTTTTCGGCTTTTATCTTATTTCTCTGAACTTTTATTTGAATAGATATTTGTTTTTACAGTAAAGAAAACACAATACTACACTACACTAGATATGGAGCAAAATAATACAAATGAAAAACAGAACCAAATTGATGAATAGTTATTATCTCTAGAATTAAAAAAAATATATATCGATATGAAATTAAACATAATGTCAAAAACAATCATACGTATGAAACTGAACGATTACTAAATGAAGAACCGTGCTGATGAGTAACGGGTAGACGACCTCGGCCAACGCCAGTGGCTAACATATTTCGACGAATATTTTCGAATTGTGAACTGTAAAATAGAAATCGTATGATTATATTTTTTGTTTCGAACGAATAAAACAAAAGATCTACTCGAGATTAGCATCGGCGAGATTATTCGATTGACCCATTGATCCACCGAAAATATCTAGTAAAAGACAAGAAGAAATAATCTTCGTTTTTCGTTGAAATAAATTTTCTCGTACGAGCACTTGTTCGTTTCGGTTCAAATGAAGCAATTGTCTGTGGATTTTGTTTCGGTGATGCTGTGACCGGACGAGATGAAAGAGCACCATCACGATCTAAATACGAAGACTGAGGACGTGATGGATTGGTTCCCGTTTGAATTGCTCTTGAAAAATCGAACGATGCGAATGAAAAGAAAATTCAATGATAAAACTTCTTACGGTGTAACTGAATTTGACCAAAGATCATTTTGTCTATTAAAATATAAAGTTCAATTTTAAACACAAATCTATTCTGATTTACCCATTGAGTTGTTTTAATTCTTCATCATTAAATAAATGTCCTGTATTTGCTTCTCGATCCCAATCTTCTCCATTCATAACCGCAGCTATTTGTCGATCGTTCGTATCCGACGAATCCTCTTCCCAATCTAAATCAATCAATTGATTCTCATTCAAAAAACATGATTCTCTTATTTACTAAAATCACCCATGCCATTAGCAATAGCGTCATGCACAGCCTGATTATCCGGACAAGTCGACATATGCTGAAAAAGATCATTTGGCGCAGTCAAATGCGTTGCATTGAACGAACATTTAACACGACGAATATGAGGATATGCCTTTTGAGAAAAACATAGATTGTTTGTATTTGATGAAATCGATTCTTGTGTTTGATCTACCTTTGCACATCGCATAATATGATACTGAAAACGTTTAGCTAAGACTTTATGATTAGGATCATACGGACAAAGCCTAGAAACACACACACACAATTTCAATGGTTTATTTTCGTTGAAACATAGAAGTTTTCTACCAATAATCATCAGGATCACAGTAGAGTGACATGTGTATATGCAAATTTAATCTACAAATATTTAAAAAAGAAAGAAAGCAAAGCAAAGCTTTTAGTTTTAAATCGCTGGATTATCAGGACATTCGCAAAGATGATCATAGTATTTATTTGGTACGATTTTATGTGCACCATTGAATAGACATTTAATCGATTTTATTTGAGGATGATTCTAAATATATAGAGCGAATAAGATGGAGAAAAGAAAAACTGGGTAATTTATACTCGTGAACAACGATTGATATGATGTTTGAAATTATCCGATAGAACTTTGTGTGTAGAATCAAATGGACATGTTAGATATTCACCTTCATCAAATGCTAATGTCGACATAGTTTAACAATGGTCAAAGTCAATTTTTTTTAAATATATACATAAGTTTATTATACTTTCGTGATTTCTCTTTTCCGGTTAAGATGAGTCATGGGATTTGAAAAAAAATTTTCTCTTCAAATAAAATCGAAATAATTTTCTCTCGTGAGAAAATAACAGTGAATTTTAAACATAGAAAAATAATAATTTTTTCAATAAACGCCATCTGTTTATTTATTAATGGTGTATGCTAATCGACGAATGAGAAAGTATCATGTAATGCAGAGAAAAGAAAGAGAAAGCGTCCACGCCAAATTTTGTCACAATTCTAGATGTTTTTTAAATATAGAATAGATTAGTTTACATTCGAATAGATCTCATGTTTAACACAAATTGGTCGTCAAATCATAATCCATCGGCATCAAATGGTGATTTCAATGTGAATCGATGATTTTCAATTGTTAAATTTGCATTTTTCTTCTAGTCGATTGGAGTGCATTGGCAGATACTTGGCTGCAACAGAGAGAGCAACAGGCTCAATGGCAACATGTAGCACCACCGCCGCCGCCACCTCCTCCTCCCCCTCCTCCTCAATTTCTAATCGGTGCGCCACCGATTCCACCACCTGGACCACCACCTATGGGCATGTCATTTCCACCGTTACCACCAGCACAGATTCAACTGGCTCCAATTCATCACCAGTTACAGGTTGGTTCAAATACCACTCAGGAAAGTTTAACGATGACAAATTTCGAAAGTAAGTCTTCAACTTGACTTTTCAGAATAATGAAAAGAAGATAAATGAAGACGAGGATATACATATGTTCAATTATTCAATTTAAAACAAAAAGCCTCAATTGCTCTTTTCATTGATTCATAGCATTTAATATAACCGACTTCGATGTTTAGATCAAGCTTGGAGGCAACCAATACCACCGCCACCACCACCAGCTCCTGTTCCAATGATGATGCCAGTTGCACCACAATGGAGACCAAATACAACTAATAATCAACCATTATTTCCTATACAAAAGGTTCGTTGATGATAAAAATCATTTTTCTCGAGAAAACATTCTACTTTCTACAGGAGCCAGCACCAGCATTCAGCGGTCGTAACTATTGGCCGCGAAGCAATGCTGGTCATCAAGTTCCTACACATCCAGTTATGCCTTCTCCAGTAGTACCACCACCGCCGCCGCCGCCTCCACCTCCTCAATTTCCTTCGGCATCCTATCAACATTCGCCCGTTGATAAACGATCAATGAACTCAAGTTTTAACACGTCTATTCCATCCTTGATGGATCTTCCATCATCGTACAGAAAAAATCCTGTTGTTGCTCCACCGCCACCACCTCCTCCTCCTCCTGTTCCTCCTGCACTACCTGTGCCTGTTTTACCAGGTAAATAGACATTCATACAAAGAATTTTTCATTTATTGAAACCGAAATTCTAGTTGAACCGAACGTATCATCGTCATCGAATGCTGCGAATGCTAAACGGCGAAAGATTCCCGCTTGGCTTCGCGAAGAATTAGGTCGAATGGAAAAAGAAAAAGAGAAAAAATCGCTGAATACGAGCATGAATTCTACTCTTACCAATCACAACACATCTATTACTTCATCTGTAAGCAGTTGTCTTTCGTTTTCAATCCAATGATTTATTTTTCTTTCTATGCAAAGAAATTCGACAATAGCGACGATGAAGATAACAACAATCATGAAAACAAATCTACTCATCAAATATTCAACGATGACGATGACGAAAATGAAAATGATAGTAAAGGAGAAGAAGAAGAAGAAGAAGATGATGTCGAATCAAGTTCGACCATGATTTCGTCAACACCGATTGCCAATCGTCGTAGTCGATTTGTGGGTTATCTAAATAGAACACTGGAGAGACAGAGTATTTATTTTCTTCTAACCTTTCAAGGATGACGATAAATCAACCGATCAACAAACGAGTATAAATTCGACTTCAAGACGACCCTATTCACCATCATCACCAACAACTGTCGAAGAAGATCCTGCGGAGAAAGAAGAACAGTTTGTATGTTCAAAAAACGTTTTATTTACTTGTTGCAAAAATTAAAATATTCTCTCAAATCAGATGATGAAACTTCGTCGTGCATTGACAGAGCTTTTGCTCGAAGTTACCAATGAAGAAATACAAATCATTGCTAAAGAAGTTCATCTAGCTTGTAAAAGTAAATGATTGATATTTCGATTTCTGATGGTCACGTTCTTTTGCTTAGGTGAATCATCGACACCTGTTATTCGCAAAGCTTCTGGTCTTTCAAGTCTCATTCAAAGTATTCGACTTGATTCTGTTTTTTTTTCTAACAAATTTTCAATCGTTTTCGTTTTTGTTCAGGTTTTTCCGGTAGTGATTCAGATACAAATGAAACCGAAGTCAATCCAACGCCCGACAAATCATCTTCGCCTCCTCGCAAAAAACATCAGCATAAGAAACATCGCCATCACTCATCTTCGTCATCATCATCGACATCAGACACATCGAAAAAACGTTCACATAAAAAGAAAAAACACGATGATCGAGGACGAAAACGTTGACATTCTCTTTCTGTATTTTTGTTTGCTCTCTCTGTACAATTTAACCCAACAAAAGCAAAAAAAAACACTCGTATTAAATAATTTTTCTTTTCATTAAAAAAAAGAAACAAATTCTTTAAATTTCTCTCTCTCTCTCTCTGCTTAAGATGATAACTGTATCGATAGTCTATCGATGTTTATTCACAATTGTCTTGTGTTTATTAAATCTAGCACAATGGGTCCAACGAACACTTGTGAATATCATCTCTCGTCGTCGATATATCATACGAGTCAATATCGATGTTACACGAAATGATTTCGACGAGAATTTATCGACTGATAAACTTCAATTTAATAAATCAACGAATGTCGTTGCAATAATTATCAATGAAACAATACCCGATGAAGATCTATACAAATTTATCGGCAATACAATACGTTTCTTTCGAAGATTTCAAGTTCAACATTTGATTATCTATGATTATCAAGGCTATATTAAAGTTCATGAAACAGCTATTTTAGATTATGTACATGCTTACGACAAGAAAAGTTTGTGTAGACAAAGAACTATAGTTTTGTTCTCATGTTTTGCTTATTTGTTTCAGCGCAAACGTCTGTGCCATTGCCAGATATACATTTTCTTTCGTTAATGGATTGCAGTCAAACATTAACGAAAGTCACGCAAACAATCTGTCAACAAGTGAAACAAGGTGATTTAAGTGCCGAGAAAATTCAAATTGAAACCGTTGATCAATGTTATACAAGTAGATAAATCTACTAAAGCAAAAAGATGTTTTTTTTTAATTTCATTTTTAATAGAAATTGCCACTCTTCCAGAGATTAATTTAGCAGTCGTTGTTGGACCTATTCGAAGTTCACTTGGCCTACATCCATGGCTAACACGTTTAACGGAATTCATGTACGATCAAGCATTTTTTTTCTTCTATTGTCTTGATTGTTTTTTTTTCTCAGAATGTTTGACTCGTACAAACAACTTCAAACGACAAATTCTTATTTAAACATTGTTCGACGCTACAATCGCATCGAACAACGACAAGGTCGATAAAAAAATCTTTCATCAACAGTAACAGTCTACTTTCCGTTTTGTTTTTCGATGTGATTATTTTTTATGATTAATTAGCGTTTTGTTTTCTCTGTCTTTGTTGTTATTTGTTATTTGGGGACGTAATAAAAACAAAAGGATATATACTTTGTTTCTAGATGAATATTGATTTAACACATCCAGAAATCCTAACTATTGAACAACTACAGAAAGTAAAAGGAAAGATTATTAGTTCTTTTTTTGTTCGGATATCGAAAATTGAATTTCTAGTTTGTTGGTTCGAATACGATCTTTGATCGAGTTGAATTAATTGAATTGTTTTATAAATATGTTGCGCCATTACCGCAACGAAAATTTCGAGACAATCGTTTAGGATTAATTTTAACAGCTAATCAAAATCGATCTGAAGAAATTCCATGCAATAAATATGAATCCGATCGAGGGATTTATACGATTAAACTCAATAGCAAACATACAGCACCTATTAAACTAAAACGACGATCATCGACAAATACAACTGTACGTTTTTTTTTCTTGTTCGATCTCATTATGAATTCATGTTCTTTTTCTTCTAGTCGAATGATCCAGATGTACTTTCAAAACGTCCGAAATCCGATGCCAACAATTCGTGATATTCAATTATGTTGTGTTCTTTGTCGTTTTTAAATACATATAATTATGTCTGAAATTCAGACATAGTTGAAGAAAATGTTCGATTGACATGCAAATTTCATGTTCAATCAATTGCTAAAATCTTAGTTTAATTAACTCAATGAAAAACTAATCATAAAACAAATACTAGATGAAGAAAAAAAAATTGGCGATGAATTTCATGGTGAAATTTCTGTATAATGAGAGCTCATTTTTGTCTTCTTCGTCTTGCCTTGAAATATTTTAATGATGATTTGATTTTCTATGTGCAAGGTTAAATACTTCCGTCTCTCTCTCGCTCGTTCGGATTAATGATCTACAAACATCGACAAAAGAAAACTGTCATGTGCAGAAATATCTATCATTCTATGTAAAGAAATAAACGAAACATTTTTTTCTTCTCCTTTCAATTGAACAATATATATATATATATATATATATACATTACGTCAATGCATATTTGAATTCTATTCGTCGATAGGTAAGCGAGAAATAAAGAAAGAGAACCTATTTTACTTTCCTTATGCAGACAAATGTCACAAAAAGAAAGTGAACAAATAACGAACGTATGCCGATTGTTCATTTTAAGTATCCATTAATGAACAAATTTAGACTTGAATGAAATTAATCAACAACTCTTATGGATCGTATTACAGTGAATTTTCGTTCGGATCTTCCATCCTATGGTCTCATTGGTTTCGTTGGCATTGGTTTAATTCTCTATTTTACATATATTTGCATCTTCATACGTAATCGTCCTTCATCAACTGTTTACATTTATTTTTCACAATTAATACTCATTCTTTGTCTACTATCATCATTAACATATCTTTTTCATTCAACAATATTGATTTGTTCAATTCAAACATTAACATTTCAAATCCTGCCATTTTGTTTTCTACTTGGTTTAAATATTCATTTTCTATGTCAATGGTTAATTCAATTAACAAAACTCTCGGCTAAATCATGTTTTATTTTATTTTCTACATTTTTTCTTTTTTTTATATTGATTTTAATTCAAACAGCTATTCTACTCATTTGGTTTTATTATCAAAATCAAAATGATACATTCAGTAAATATCAATGTCAACGATCGTATTTTCTCTATTCATTAATATTAAATTTCATTCTCTTAATTATCTATTTCATTCAAACGACAATTCGATTTTATTTTAATAAACAAATTCAAAATTTGATTTATTTCCTAACAAGTCTATTCGCATTAATCGTAACAATTAGTTGGATATGTTTGTTTATTTATCTTCCAACGGATGATTATCTTCTTGGCTATGGAATTTTAATTTTTGTCTATGTATTTCTTGGACCATTTCTCTACGGACAAATTTTCTACAAGAAAACCTATCGAAATCAAGTATGTCATTCGAACAAATAAAATATGATTATTTTGTTCTTTTGAACATTAGATCAATCGAATGAACTTTCAATGTTTATCATTAACAAAGGATCAACAACGTGAATATATGGCTGCATATATCAAACGAAATCTAGCAGTTTCATGTGAAAATCTCATGACAAATCCGACACGTCATTCAACATTGAGTATGGAAAGTTTGTGTCCAACATTGATTAGTACAATTTCATCTGAATATCCAATAAATGACGTCAGTAATCCAACAAAAACTAGTGCATATTTACATTTATTAGAATCAATCGAAAGAAAATGAAGCGTTGAGTTAGTCGAATCGGTGGACAAAGCAAACAGAGAACTGAACTATTCGAGTTAGTTGAAGGGAGAAAAAAAATAGAGAAAAGTCTGTAAATATTTGTGATTTTTGTGTTGTTTTTTTTTCTGTCGTAAAGTAAATAAACGTTTAGAATAGAAAAAGAAAATCTATTTGTCTCTAACGTCCTTGTTTGACCATGTTGAGTAATTCGACTAGAACGAGAAAAAAACAGATATATAATTATACGTATTTGAAAATCTTCAACGAACTGGGTATCGGAAAAACGATCGTTGAATTTTTTTCTGCCGAAATTTGTGTTAATGTTTGTAAATAACGTAATTGTAAGGCAACAGGTGATTGTGCAATGATATCAGCAGCTTCTTTCAATTGTCTCGATGCCTTTTGTTCACCTTCAGCTGCGATAACTTTAGCACGAGCTTCACGACTTGCTTCAGCTTCAGCAGCCATCGAACGTTGCATCGATTGAGGTAAACGAACGTCAGTTCTATGAAAAAACAAGACACAATCGATTTCGAACTTTATCTCATTTCCGTTTGACATACATTTCTACACGTTCAACTTTAATACCCCAGGCAACAGTTCCTTCATCTAAAATCACTTCCATTTGATCGGCAATTTGTTGTCGATCAGTGAGAATATCTTGTAGAGATTTCGTTCCAAGCATATTACGTAGTGTTGTTTGAGCAAGTAATTGTGTTGCTGAATGAATATTACTAACTTTAGTTACCGAGGCAATCTGATTGAATAAAAAATGAACTTAACAAAACAACAACAACAAGAGTTTGATGTTTTCTTACGGGATCGATAATACGACTGTAGACGACAGCATCGACGGAAACTGTCACCGAATCACGCGTTAAAACCTTTTGAAATGGTCGATGAAAATATAGAATTTAGGCAAGAAAACCAAACAATACGAACTTCTTGTGGTGGCACATTGAACGTCGTTGTTCGAAGATCGACTTTAACCATTGTATCAACACAAGGGAGAATAAAGAAAAGACCTGGACCTTTGGCACCACCTTTAAATATCAAACATCAATCATAATAGAACAAAAAACAAACAAATTAACTCAAACCTGGTAAAATTCGACCGAGTCGAAGAATAACAGCTCGTTCATATTCTTGAACAACATTGATACAAAAAAATGCTGTTAGTGGAAATGTAAGAACAACGAGTATATACGAGCAAATAATCAATGCCCAACCGCAGCAATCAAAATTGCTTTCTTCTTGTTCGGGTTCATTCACTAAGATAATAAAAAGAAAGAAACGTATGTAAATCGAATAGATGACATTTTATCTAGTATACTTCGAATTTTTGTTGCTTGAGATTCTTCCATTGGATGAATGCGATCTGAAAGAAAAAGAAAGCAATCTTTCAATCAATATTAATCAATTCATTTCATTGAAATCTATTTTCCCCTTGCTCCCTCCCATCTCATTTCTGTGACTAGAAAAATATTCTATGATAATCACACTAACTTCCGTTATTCAATGCATGAATGTCAGTTGTCAATGATGATGTTATCGTTGTCATTTTAGAAGTTGAACTAGAAAATAATCACAATTCTGATCGTCGTGTTCTTTACATGTAGACATACAGAGTTTTTGTATTATAAATATATATTTGGTAACTAGGTAAGACGGGTTTCTATTTAATGATTGACGTGATCACGTATTAAAACTGAGGTAAGTTCAGAGCAAAAAGAAAACTATGCAATGAATTTTAGACGTAATTTTATGTTCTGCTGACGTCAAACTTGTAAAAAAGCGAAGGAGATCAAATGATTCATACGAAAAAAAAAGAAAGAAACTTGTTTTAACTATTTACTCAATAGGGTTTTTATTAGTAACGCGAGAAGAAGAAAGAGAGAGAGGAGAAGGAGAAAAAAAATATTGTAAGTATTACGTCCTTTTCTCAATAACAACTCTTAGTGATTGATTTTTATCAGAAAAGATAATATTTTCCTCGAGGCTAATTTTCTGACGAACAAATATTTATTTGAATGAATAAGTTTATTAGAAATCAAGGGTATCAAACGCTGATAAATGTTAAGTTTGTTTTGAATTTGGCTGAATTTTGATCGTTTACATTGGTCGTTTGACCAAGCTGAGTAATTCGACTAAAACAAAGAATTATGAAGGCAACACGACAACAACAAAAGCTCGTCACAAACCAGGTATCGGAAAAACGATCGTTGAATTTTTCTCAGCTGAAATATGTGTTAATGTCTGTAAATAACGTAATTGTAAGGCAATAGGTGATTCAGCAATAACATCGGCAGCCTCTTTTAATTGTCTCGATGCTTTTTGTTCACCTTCAGCTGCGATAACTTTAGCACGAGCTTCACGACTCGCTTCAGCTTCAGCAGCCATCGAACGTTGCATCGATTGAGGTAAACGAACATCCTTACTGAAATGACAAGATTAAGTAAATCGATAGGCAAATCGAAAATCAAATGATTACATTTCAACACGTTCGACTTTGACGCCCCATGGATCGGTTCCTTCGTCGAGATGTGTTTGCATACTATACGCAATTTGTTCTCGATCGGTAAGAATCTCTTGAAGAGATTTCGTTCCAAGAATATTTCGAAGTGTTGTCTGAGCAAGTAATTGAGTTGCATATTGAGTATTTTTAACATTGGTTACGCTGATAACCTGAATACGTAAAATAGATCATTTTCTTAGGTTAAAAATAATAATAAAAAGCAATATTTACAGGATTAAAAACACGACTGTAGACAACAGCATCGACAGAAACTGTCACTGAATCACGCGTTAAAACCTTTTGAAATGATCGATGAAAATATTGAATTTAGACAAGAAAATCAAGCAATACGAACTTCTTGTGGTGGCACATTGAATGTTGCCGTTCGAAGATCAACTTTAATGATCGTGTCAACACAAGGGAGAATAAAGAAAAGACCTGGACCTTTGGCACCACCTTAAATATCAAACATCAATCATAACAGAACAAAAAAACAAACAAATTAAATCAAACCTGGTAAAATTCGACCGAGTCGAAGAATAACAGCTCGTTCATATTCTTGAACAACCTACACATAACACTTAAAATTCTAATATAACTCATCGAATTGACTCTCAAACCTTAATGCAAATGCATAATGAGAATGGAAGTGTAATCACAACCAATATATACGAAAGAACAACGAGAATATATCCGCATGCACCAATGCCTTCATTTGCGGATTGTCGAGCATCGTTAACTAAAAAGCAAAATAATCGATCGATGAATCCACAGAGTTTTACGTACATCCTGCATTTGTCATCGAAATAGATGTTGTTGTTTTAGGCACTGATCGAGCTTTAAACAAAAGCAACAAATGAATTCAAAGCGTTTGAGCACTGTCAAACTTACACTCAGTTGATAATGGATGAACTTCTTCTTTATATGTTGATCCGGTTGCCATTTGAGTTGAAGTTAAATTCTGAAATATTTATCAAGCGTGCAGAAAAAATAATTGTCAACGGTGAACTTTGATTTATCAGTTTAGAAAATAATAAAAAAAAAGGGAAATGTGTTTTTTTTAGTCGACATGTGAATAAAGAACAGGAGGAAAATTGCGAAATAAAAGTCAGAATTATTCATCCTACCGTCAACACGATGTAAAAAAAATAGAGAGAGGGAGCGGAATATAAAGTGCGCATATTTGACTCATCGTAAAGGTCTTGTGCGAATGAAAATTCAGTGATGTTTTTCTTTAGATTGACCTCGACCTCGAGCGATGAATTATATTAGGAAAAGAAAACAGACGAAAAGAGGAAAAGAATTGAATTGGCTAGTTGATGACGTCTGTTCATCAAAAGGTCATCCCGTCTTGTCAGACGAATAACAATTAGTTAGCATGTGCAGCAGTATTTTTCCTACTTGATGTTGAATATTATCATTTTGTTTGTTAAAAACAATAGCTTGATCTTGGTTTGACATTGAGAGAATATAAATACCTCGTAATAACAAAAAACATGCACAAAAGATATCTTTTTTTCTCCTTTCTACTTATCAAGACAAAAATGACGTATGAAAAACGAGATAACACGTTACCATTCAAGATCAGAGTGCAAAATGGAATTTATTTTTCGTCACTAGTTATCTTATTCAAATGATTAACAATATCGTCACGAAGACTCGGTCCGATAGCATCACAGAATTCTCGAAATGATATTCGTCGGTCACCATCTTTATCTGAATAGAGCATTGTCTTATCGACAACCTGTTGTAATTGTTCATCGGATAGATTATTTCCGACCATAATTTTTAAAACAGTAAATAATTCAGCGTTAGTTATGAAACCATCTTTATCTAATATAAAATCAAAGAAGATCATGTGGAGGTGATTATTATTATTTTCTATCTAACCAATATCGTAGATATTAAATGCAAATCTTAGTTTATGTTGTGTGTCGCCTTTCGATGCAAAACTATTCATTTCTAATGAAAAATTCGAAGATCAATGGGAAAAATGAGATGAATTTTGTCAAACCACGAATAAATTCAGTGAAATCAACCTCGCCATTTCCATCTGTATCGAACACGTCGATCACTCGTTCGACTAATGGATTCGAAATGAGTTCGGGTATTTGCATGAATTCTTTGGCTGACAAAGCTCCACTTCGATCTTCATCGAGTTTACCGAATTTTTGTAGCATTCGTTGAATTTCAGTTGAATCAATTTGACTTATGTCTTGGCCCATTTTTCGAAATCAAAATTATTTCGCGCTTGAAAAGAACGCGTAGGCATGATAACATGTTTCGACAATCAAATTATAACAAACGTGAATCTATTTAGCCATGACAGACTACCTACACTCATTTTTTGCTTTTTTATTCAAAAAAAAAAGAAAAAAGAAAAAAAATGCGAGCATATAACCGTTTCTTTTTTCTCTTTTTCTTTATTATTTGCACATGGCGTATTTGAACTGCTAGTCGGATGAATATGAAGGTCTGACGATGCATTTTTTTTCTTGATTACAGAGAGAAAAAAAAAAGAATCGTATTTGAGGACGCATTTGGTTTCTTTTCTTGTTAGTTTGCACTCGTTTTAGACAACGATGAAGATTGTAATCATCGGCGGTGGACCGTGTGGTCTTGGAGCTGCTTGGCGAGCCGAAGAAGTTCGTCGTCAAGGCAATACGCAGATCGATTGGACGCTGGTTGAATCAGCACCAGATGCCGGTGGTCTCGCTCGAACAGTCGTCGATGAAAACGGTTTTCTTTGGGATATGGGCGGTCATGTTATCTTTTCTCATTACGCTTATTTCTCACGTTTACTCGATCATCTTCTTCCAGGAGCTGACGATTGGAATTTGAAAATTCGTGAAGCTTGGGTCTGGATGCGTGGAACATTCATTCCCTATCCATTGCAACAGAATCTTCATCGTTTGCCTAAAAATGAAATTGTCTCGTGTATCGACGGTTTATTAGAGAATGACCGTCGTCGTGGACAATTTTCTAAACCAACGAATTTCTCAGAATGGATGGAACAATCATTTGGCAAAGGTCTATGCGAAACATTTATGCGACCGTATAATTTCAAAGTTTGGGCTTACTCAGCGGATAAAATGAACGTCGAATGGATGGGCGAACGTGTTGCTACAGTTAACGTTTCGAAGGTTATTCAAAATGTTATCCTAGGCAAAGATGAACTCGGCTGGGGACCGAACAATACATTTCGTTTTCCAATGCGAGGTGGCACAGGTGCAATATGGAATCGTCTCGCTGAAGTTTTACCTCAAGACAAATTTCAATATAAAAAGAAAGTAACTAAAATCGATGTTCAACAAAAATTAATCACTTATGAAGATAATTCAACTGAAACTTATGATGCTATTGTGTCAACAATGCCCATGGACTATTTATGTACAATTATTGAAGGTACAAAGAAATTCTCGCATTCGGAATTAGTCGAAAAATCGAAACAATTTCGTTATTCATCAAGTCATATCATTGGCTTTGGCATGGAAGGTCAACCACCTGAACATTTAATCAGCAAATGTTGGTTGTACTTTCCCGAAGATGATTGTCCATTCTATCGAGCAACAGTTTTCTCGAATTATTCGCCTTATCATGTGCCGAAACCAGGCGAACAATGGTCACTAATGTGTGAAGTTGCTGAATCACCCGAGAAACCAGTTGATGTGAAAAATATCATTGCAATCGCTGAACAAGGCCTAAGAAATACGAAATTGATCGATGATAATACGAAGATTGCTTCTCGTTTTCATGTTCGATTGGAATACGGTTATCCGACACCATTTTTCGGTCGTGATCAATTATGTACACCGTTATTCGAAGAATTCGAATCGTATAATATCTTCTCACGTGGCCGATTCGGTTCATGGAAATATGAAGTTTCCAATCAAGATCATTCGATGATGTTAGGCGTCGAAGCTATCGATCGTATTGTTTTCGGAACTGAAGAATTAACGCTGAAATATCCCGATTTAGTCAATGCTAAACGTGATAATGTTGGACGAATACCATTCATCGACGATGAACAATCAAAAACAGCTCAATAATTACTTCGAACAGTGCTTTTTTCTTGTGATAGGAAGAAAAATAAGGCTAAATTTAGTTAATCTTTTGTTTTTTTAAATTATTCTTAATAAATCTAGTATTTAAATAACATATTAAACAATCGAATGTATTAATGCACGTTTCAATTGTGGTGAAACAATGAGTAGTGTCAAACTAAATATCGTCATGCCGAATGTACTTATCAAACAAAGTATTCGATAAGATAAAGGATGTAAACGTTGTTGGATAAACATCAATAACCAAAGGATAATTGCAGCTGTGCTTACTTTTAAAAGTACGAAAACAAGAAGAAGAATGCGTTTGATGATTAAAATATCACGTTTCATACGTCGCCAACGTTTTCTTGTTTGCCAATGATATTTAACAAAAAGTATAATTTTAATATAGACAAATGTAATTGAAGTGACAGGTATACCGACGGCAATTGTCGAAATATAAATCGATGAATATGTATCAGTAAAACGATTTAAACAGAAATTTTCTCCGAATATATAAGCTGAACGAAACCAAACAGGTATCGAAAGTATAAATGTTAATATCCAATGAAATAAAATAAGACGTTGATGAAATGAATATTTCTTATAGATTCGTTTATATGGATACATAATACGCCAATAACGAAAAAGTGCTTGAAGAAAACATGAACCATAAACACCGGATGCAAACATTGACATGAAATAATTGACCAATCGACAATGCCAACTCGGTGTTGAATTTGTCAAATGAAATTCTTTCAAAAACAGATCACCATAAAACGTTCGAGTTGACATTACAAAGAAAATAAGGACACTACCAAGAATATGAATGTATGTATTTACTGAATGTAATAAACCTATACGACGACTTTGACTTTTCGATAGACGTTCTTGTTGATATTTTATAAATGATATTAAACGATAGAGAATATAAATTGTAAATAAAATTGTTAATATAGCAAGAACAAGTGTTACAATTGTGAATGATATTGCCAAATATTTTATATTGACATTCGATGATAAATTCCGCATCTTATTTATCTTATTAAATAGAAAGAAAATGACATGACATGTCTACAAAAAAGAATAACTAATTCCATTAAAATAGCTCCTTATTTTTTTTTCTCTAACTAAACATTGCCTTATCCTCTTGGATACTCGTTTTTCGGATAGAGTTTCTATAATGAGTTGTGAACATGCCTATCGGCAGACAACAAACAACACATTAAGAAAGAAAAAAAAGATCTTTATAAATTTATTAATACGTCTGTTATTTTCCTTGTTATACACGTACTTCCTTTTAAAGAAAGATGTAATTATCAGGAAAAAAAGAATGAAAACACCGAGAGCATGATTGAGTTGTCATTCTTGAGCTCAGCATAATACATATAGAATTGTTTTATTTTTGCAAGAAGAGTCCTTTTTTGCTAATAATTTCGAGACTGTTTTGTCGCTCATTATCAGAAACCCTTTTCGTTTGGCACTGAGGTCGATTTATTTTCAAAATTCAGTCATAGACTTTTAACAGTTGTAGAACTTGAAGAAACAGTTGATGAAATAGACATTGAGAAAAAATCAAATCTATGGTTTAGATGATATCTTTAAATGGAACTGTACAACTTATTTGAGAAAACACAAGAGATGAGAAAGAAAAAAATAATTTTTTCTTGTCATTGACTGTTAAATTCAATATTATATTTAACATAGGTGTCACTGATTATTAAACAGAAATAAATCAGTTGAATTCAGAGTAGAAAATTACGAAAATCAGCTTCTGAATTCAGGAGATTTTTCACCCGGAGAAATTCCAACAATTCCGGAGACTCCTGAGTCAGGAGTCCTGACCAAATCAGGAGGTTTGACCACGCTGATAAGAATTCATTTCGATTCTTTTTTTTTGACGTACAACGTTGTTTGAAGTATTGGTAAACTTAGGAGAGGGGGGTAAAAGAAACTTTTTTTCGATTAAAACCCAGCGCATGTAATACTCGTTTGAAAGAATTGAAAAAAAAATGTAAAAAAAGTACAAAAATCGACAAGGCTGCCTTTAAAGTCAATATTATACAATGTAAGTACATTATTTTTTTTTTCTGCGTCACATTGGCTGAAGCAGTAGAATAAAAACAGATTTATGCATCGAATCAAATATATAATTATTTGCTTATTCATTGTGTTCATCATACTCATTATTCTAAATATTTACCCTCGTCAAATAGATTTCGTTGTACCACCACGTAATTATACAAATGTTGATTACATCAATTGTCTTATTGATGTCGATAAAGTATTTCGAAATCTTTCAATGCCATGGTTTATAACTTTTGGCACGGCACTTGCCTATTGGCGTTCGAAAGATTTCATATCTCATGATGTCGATATCGGATTATTTAGTCATGATTTAATTGCAAAACGAATTACAACTCAACAAGTCATTTCAACTATGACGAAACAATTTCAATTTATTTCTCGCCGTCATTTTGGTCGTATTGATCATGGACAAGAATGGTCATTTCTTTGTCCAACAAGTTATTTAACTGTTGACATATTCGTTTTTTATCCTCTCAATCAAGACAATTATTGGTCAGCAACATACACTGGTTTATGTGATAAGATGCGTTATAAAAAATGTCGTTGGAAATATCGACAATTTCAATTAGAACAAGTTCAATTATTTGACAAACAAATGTCAATTGTACCATTAACATTTATCAAAGAACGATACGGAAATGATTATATGATTAAAAAGTATTATGACTATCATGATGGATTGAAAATTCTACCGAATTTAATTCAGGAATAAGAGTCGAGATATATTTTCTTAGATTTTTTTATTATTTGTATTTGTCTTCGATTGTCCTATTCAATGTCAGTATACACACAAACACACGCACACGTGAAAAAAAACAAACAAACAAACAAACAAACGAACAAAATTTCTGCTTTTTTTTAATCTAAACTCAAGAGAAAATTCCATAATAACAAAAGAATTTATACAAACAAACAAAAATATCAATAATAAGCTTTGGAATAAATAGAATTCAGCTCTTTAGTCTCGTTGAAATTAAAGTGTCGTACTATTACTGCTCAAAAGTAAACGTTTATTAGCAACATGAATACATTCTTTTAATGTTTCTTGAATTAATTGATCGAATATATATTCCGCAACATCAAATTTAATTCGAATTGAATCTTCTTCATAATCAATCCATTGTGTTTCCGTACGGCGAAGTTCTTCATCGAGAACGCATTCGAATTGTTCGCTCTCATATTGTCGATAGAGTGGCATGCGCCATTTCGAATACGTGATTTGTTTCGATGTTAAATGAAGAATTTCGAGTACTTTTGGAATAAGAAATTGTTCGGCTTCGTGCCGTGTTTTCGGTTTGATCGAACGGTAGAAACGTTTCGAAAGTAGTTTACTTTTTTGCCATTCAGGATATTTCGATACTCGAACACTAGGCGAATACATTTCGTGTAATAATTCCACGCACAAATCGAATATCATTCGACAGTAGGCTTGTCGATGACGTTGATGTTCGGGATTGTCCGTTGTTTGATTGGTTTCGAAGAATGTACTCGGTATTGTTCGATTGATAGTTGCTCGATTGGAGAAATCTGTATTCTGTTCGTAGAGAATCGTGAGAGTTTGTCGACATAGTTCAGTAACTTGTTCACGACTGTGCGACACAATCGGTTGAATGATTTCTTCAGTAGTAATTTTACGAGGACTTTCAACTCGAGGTTCATCAACTGAAATGAAAATATTTGGTTTTTGTTTTCTTTTTTATTAAATTTCATCAACATACGAGTTCTTTCTTCAAGAGGACTGAGATCAAGTTTGAGTTCCTCGTGATCGTTCGTTCCGTTGGTCGTTGTGTCTAATTGCTCGAGAAATTCGGGTTGTGTCGAAAGTTTTTCGATGGCATTTTCGACGTCTTCTTCATGTGTAATCGGAATTTGTTTGACATTCTCATCATCAGACAGATCTTCGTCGGACATCCATTCGCTTGCTTCTTTGGTAACTGAACTTTTGATTTTCTGATGTTCGATTTCTTTGCCTTGATCGATGGCTTCATCGATGAACGTTCGAATGAATGTTTCTGTGAGTTGATTGATTTGATTGTCTCGTTCGGTGTGATCGTCGTCGGATTCGAGTTTAATTGGCGCAACAATCGACGATGATTTCTCGTCTTCCGATTGTCGGGGCGTGTTCGACGCCGATTTTTTGACCAAAACAAGAATTTCCGATTGTTCATCGGCGGTCGATGTCGACGATGAACTTCGATGTGAATGTTTACTTTCGATATCTTCGTGAATCGATTCGATTTCGATTTCAATGTCACGAACTGGAGGTCGGTCGGGTGTTGCACTTTCCTGAGAGAAATCTTCATCATAATCATTCGAAACAACAATTCTCGGCGGTTCGTCGACAACCGCAGACTTATTATCTCGATGTTCAATGGTAGGTGAAGGCGTTCGAACTTGAACGGATTCTGATGAAGGTGATTTTGACACACGTGGCGACGGTGTTTGTACGGATTTTTCACTTGTTTCCGATGATGAAAGATCTTGTTGTTCGACGATTGGGATTTGATTGTGATTTTGTTCGTCAGCTTCCGATTCGATATGTAAATCCGTGACGATTGAAAGTGCGTCGTCTTGAGTGTCGCGTTCATCGCGCGGTGTTTCGACCGGGCGGAGTTCAGATTCTTTCTCGTCGATGAGATCTTGTTGAACAGGAGGTTCAACGAGTTTACTCGATGGAACAGGAACCGTCTGTTCTTGTTGAATAGGTTGTAAACGTAATGTTTGAATTTCATGATCGTATGACTAAAAGCAAAATAATTGATAGAAATTGTCGTTTTGTTTTTTCTTTTTTGGAATAAAAAAAAATCATACTTCGATCTGTTTTTTCAGCTCGTCTTCTTGTCGTCGAAGGATTTCTTTGTTTTTTCGTTGTTTTAACCGTTCGAGTTCGGCTTTCTTCGCTTTCAATTGCTCACGATAGGCATTCACACGTTGTTCGAGATCACTGGCATCGGATGTGACTATATCTAAATAATTAACTTTCAAATACAAAACAAGAAAATTCGATGTTTTTCTACCGGAATGTCTCTGTTGAGTTGATATCGATGATGTATCGCTGTCTTTTTTCTTGTTTCTGAACAAAAAATAAAAAAAACTTTATAATCGAAATTCAAATTCAAACAACGAACGGTTCAGAATCTTTTTGAAGAATCGATAGATCTTCTCTGATAGTCGATTCGTCGGTCTTTGTTGTTCGTCCAATTGTCGGAGAATTCGTTCGTTTTTCATCGAAAATTTCAAAGGCTAAATAAATTCAAATGATTATTTATCAACTGTCATAGATTTCAACATGCCACGTTTAACCAATTGACGAATTTTCTTCTCAATATCTTTCAAACGTTTTTCGTACGCTTGCAATTCGATATCACTATTGAACTTTTGTCGGACGCGTTTTTCACGAGCCGTTAAAATTCTAAAAACATAAAATTAATTAATTTCTCCTGAACTCCTAGAAAAGCGACAAAGCGTCTCTTAGAATAATTATAATTCTTCTCTTGGAAAGAGAGAGCGAAAATTTCTGTCTCTCTCTCTCTCTCTTTTTTCACCCACTCAGCTCTCTTATTGCGCTATAAAACCCTAGCGTACATTATCATATTAAGCAACTTTTCTTTTTCTCGAATAAACTAGTGTCAACTTAAACTAATGCCGATCTTCAATCGACGACATCTTCTTTGGTTTTTAACGGTCAACTTTTCATTCTATTTATTCGTTCAATCGGGTCTTATTCAACAACCAGTTTTAAATGACGATGAACTTTCAAGTTTAGTCGAACTCAACAATGAGATGAATAGTAATCGATATGATCCATCTCATCGTAGTATTTTTCTACCATTGCCACCGGCGTTCTATGATGATTATCGTTTACAACAAATCATCAGTCATCATCAAAATACGAAACGATCAAAATTAAATCTTCATACGAATCTTAATCTGCCGCGATATTTACGCTCGATCTGAACAGACTTTTGCTTTTTTGTTTAAGAAAACTAAATGTCATACTGCACTCATTCGAATTAATAAATCGATATCATTGCCGAGAAGAAACGAGTTTTGTTTGCTTACGATTCTGATGATGATGTTGGTGGACTCGAAGTTTGTGGATTACGATGACGCGTATGCAGTTGAGTTGTTTGAGGCGATGGCGAACGACGTTTACGTGTTGAAAGGGTGGTGGTGGTGGAGGTTGATGATGATGTTGAGTGCTGCTGTTGAACAGGTGATCTACGAGAGAATAGAAATAGTTTCATAAGTCATTTGCCAACTGTCGTAAGTTACTTTCTAATTGTTTGTTGAATTAATGAATCGACAATTGGTGGAGACTTGCCGTCGACTTTTGGTGTTACTTTCGAATGTTGACCATTTGTTTGTGGAAGAAATTGAATAGGTCGTCCGTTATCCGGCGACATTTGTGGTGGCAAAGGTGGTGATATTGAACGGCGACGTTCGATTTGTAAAGGCACGTGTGGTTCAGGCGATGGGATTGGCGTTGTCGAAGTCGATGATGATGGTGATGATAGATTAATTGGCAATTGTTTTTGATGTACAGGCGTTGTTGGGGGAAGATTAACTTCTGATTGTTGTGAATCTAAATCGAGGGTCGAAATTTAATTAGAATTTGTTGTTTTAATCACAAATGAGAATGAATCTCTATTATGAAGAACTAAAAAAAAACGATTATTAATCGTCTCTCGTACTTCGTAGAAGTGTATTGTCAATTGAATGAACATTTGTTATATCACGATGATGAATTGACTTTAAAAAGAGACAGAAAACAAATAAGAACAAAATAGAATTATGATTCTTTCGTTTGTCATACCCGTTTGTTGCACTCATCGTTCAAATGTTTCTGTTTTTCATTGAGCAGTTTTCGTACAGAATAACCGCGATAGGCAGCTTGAATTTTAGCAGCTGCACGATCCCGATAGATCCGACGTTCGACGAGAAAATCTCGATATGACGATGAATTCAATCGGCCACCTTTCGAATGATCGGCGTAACGAAGATTGCCATCGTCACGTTGCAATGATGACGACGAAGAAATCGTTTCGAATGGTTGAGTACTATCAGGACGAAAGTATTTGAATCGATTTTCGACAACATCACAATCACGAGTCAAGTTTATTGCCCAACGAAGGAGATTTTCGTGACGTTGGAGATTGTTGAGCACGGCATCGGACGGTTCCGAACGAGATCGAATGAGAAATTGTTCGTGGCTAAAAAAGACGAAAAAGCTTTTTGTTTGTTTTTATTGAAAATGAAAATTAATTTACGATTTCGATCGTTGAATATCTCCGATGGAATCGTTCGATGATGACGACGATGATAAGGATGAGTCTGATTGATCCAATGAGTAATTATTCGACGGTCCTAAGAGTCGAGCGAGACGTTGTTTTGTTTGTTCGGTTAAATCTTTGGGAGTAATCTGAAAAACAAACAATCATCGATCGATTGAGTACAAAAACTTAAAAATTCTTTACTGTCGATCGTTTGACAGTTGATTCGTGAAGTTTTTTCAATCGTTCTCGACGTGTTCGATCAAGATCGTCTTTCGAAAATAGTTCTTCACGTTTTTGTTGAATATAATCTTGTAATTTTTTCTTTTCATCATCGGATTTTGCTTTACAAAACAAAGGACATTTCAAGGTCAAGAAAATAAAACGATTTCAACGTACGTTTAACCACAGATGCCGATTTCGAAGCGCCTGAAGATAGAGAAAAAAATGTGAATTCAAATGGGAGGCAAATGTTGTTTTGATGTATAGACTTGTATCGCGTTTTGTTTTGACGAGTTTGGTCAGAATTTCAGTTGACGGTTTTTTCTTTGGGAATTTGTCATCGGTGGATTTTTTCGTTACGACAGGTTCGGCTCGCCAACTATCGAAATCTATTGAATCGAAATGATGATGATGATGATGTTTTTCTTCTCCTCTCGTCAAAAGTAAACAAATAATACTACTGTTTGTTGTGACATGAGCAGATTCAACACGACGGACATGTTTCAAACGTTGAGCATTTGTCGGACTGAGATAAGGCGATGAAGGAAGATCTTGATCTGAAAAGAAAAAGACTGATGAATGTTGTTAGTTGAAGAATTAGGATTGGTTTTACATTTCGATGAGGCACTTGCACTACGTTGTTGGGTCGAACGACCATTGGGTAATGAATAATTATCTTCTACGAATTCGAAATATTTTGTCAGAAAAGAAGAAAAAAAAGCGAAGATTTTACTTGGCAAGATTTTCGTCGATCTTTTGTTTGTTGGTCGTTCGAGTTCATTTTCTCGAGATGTTAAAACTTTCGTCGTACTTGTCGAATGTCGAAGAACATTATCGAGTTCGGCAGGAAACGATTGTGATTGAGACAATTGAGAAGTGTAGATCATCGTCGATTTCGGTGGTGACAAACGCTGCTGCTGCTGTTGACGATGTGGGGAATAATGAAGATTTTGCAAACTTGCTGATGTTGTGTAAGTTCCATGCGAACGATAAGTTTCGAACATATGTCCAGCATCGGATTGTGAATGAAATAATTGTTCAGCACGACGTTCTGAAAAACGAAAATTTTGTTTGAAAAGAAATGAATTTTGTTTATGAAATTTACCTGCGGCAAGTTTTTGTTTGTTGATTTTCCGACGAATAGTTTGTAAAGCTTCTGAATCGAGTAATTGATGTTTGGAATTAGTTAAACGATCATCAGGATAAATCGATCGACTACCAGCATGAATCGATGATGCTGATGATGAAACATTCGAAAGATCATTGATGTCATGATGAGAATTTAAATGTACATGAGGGTAATATTCGCGAGTTTCTTTAAGACGTTGTTCAGTTTGACGAAGTAATTTCTTTGCATCATAATATGTTTTCCAACTTGGTTCAATTGGTAACATAGTTTTTTTTTTCTTTTCTTTTTTCAAAGTCAAACGAATTATTTACAATGTCTTTTCAATGATCTGAATTTCAAATAAATAGAATAACAGAAACGAAGAAAAAAAGTCGAAGAGAAAGAGAAAAAAACTAACAACAACAGCAATTATTTTGTCGTATTCGGTTTTCATTCTTTTGTCACACAGCCGTTCTTTGTTCACAACGAAACAGTTTCATGATTCGTCAGATTCTTACCATTATGCGTGACATAACCAAGACAACAAACGAAATGAACACATAATCCCATAGATGGTGCGAGTGAGGAAATGAAATCATATATTCACACAGAACGAACGAAAGAAAATTCTTAAATAGAATTTCAAAATAGAACGTGACTTGTTTTCTTAGAATATTAAATCGGTCTCGAGACCATTTGTTTAGCTTCTTTGATGAACTAACTTCGTCGATAAAATGAATAAGATAGTCGGGATTTCGATTGAATCGTATCATTGAACAATGCTCAATCATTTTCGAATAATATCGAAAGAAACCTTGAGAAATTCGTTTTGAATTAACATTCAATTTGTTATTTATTTCGCCGGGATAGCTCAGTTGGGAGAGCGTCAGACTGAAGATCTGAAGGTCCCTGGTTCGATCCCGGGTCACGGCATTTCTCTTTTTTCTTCTTCTTGCTTGCGTTTCGTTAATAAGATTGAAATTAGAAAATGCGAAAAAGGCTTCGCTTAATAGAATCTTCTATGTCGGACTTTTTTTTTCATCGACGAAAAAAAAAACAGTTCTCAGTTTGTCGAACAACAAACAAATGATAGGTTTGTATCCGATGAATTTTCAAGTATTTATTTTCAACTTAAAATATAAAATCACCTGAGAAAATATTTTGTGGCCAAATGTACGACAAGTCGATTCGATAAACAACATGAAATCGAAGTGGAGAAAAAAAAACAAATTGTCTGTTTTGTTTAGGTCAGAGAAGTTTTTGTACCGACTGTGAAGAATCGGGAAATGGGCGTTGTATACGAGCACGATTGGAATTCGAATGTGAATGTTCAAATGGTTTTACAGGGGTTCTATGTTCAAGTATATGAGTCATATTTAAGTTCAATAACTCAAGTTCGTTTTTTTTCAGTACCACCTTCGCCATCGCCAACACATCCACCATCGAATGATACGAATTCATTGAAGATCAGTATAATTATGACAATTATATTTGGTATATTTCTTGTTTTATTAATCATCGCATTTGTGATTTTTATCCTTCGGAAAAAGCGACAAAAAACTTCATTTTCAATACCAACGGACAAGATTATTACGCCTCCTTTGTACAGCATATCTTTATCGCGCAGTAACTCAACTGTATCATCACATATTTATGAAGATTTACTCTAAACGTTGATTTATTTCATAATAACAATAATAAAACAAACACCAATTAATTTATAAATACATGACTACAAAGAAGAAGAAAAAAACACCACCACCACCACTATATTCAACAATAGTTTTCATCGGTACTGTCATCATCAGAATCAATCATGACTTTTTTTCGTTTTGAATGAGCTGCTCCTGATTTTTTCTTTCCTTTTGTTGGCAGTAAATCATTCATTGATTGTAATGTCTCTTCGATATCATTGTCAAACGCAAGTAGATATCGTTTAAATTCAACGAAATCTTTGATTAATTGTCGACGTTTTTCAAAACGATCGTCTTGTTTTGTTGGCTGAAGAATTTCCAGGATAAATTTCGGTTCAAAATTGACATTGATCTTTCGTGTTATAATCGGTCGATCAGTGATTTTAACTGATTCATTATGATCATATTCGAGCATTTTCGTATCCGTAATCGAATAGATATCTTTCAAATAAGATTTTAGTAATAATAACAACATTGTTGGTCGTGTTAATTGAAAACATTGAACTAATTCATTGAAATCTTCATCGGAAATATCGTATAATTTCTTTTCGATTTTTTTCATATCGATACCTTCATCATCATCGATATAATCGAGATATTTTTTAAAAAGTTCACGTAATTGTTGTAATTGTGTTGAACCTGACACGCTCAATGTTAAATCGATTTGTTCGATAAGATAGAATGGTTCATCTTGAACTTGATATGGAAAATACGCAAGATTATCAGCGACAAATAATTGTTCATCGAGTGAAATCGAATTTGTTGAATCTTGTTCGAACATTTTTAATAATTGATTGATTAAACCACGTCGATAGACACGCGATGTTCGAATTAATGAATAAAGAAAATGATTTATTGAACAGAATGGCAATTGTTGATTTAATAAATGTTGAACTGTTATTTTTGTCATACCACGAATAATAATAATATTCGACGATGAGAATAATTTCTGTAATTGATAACTCATTTTTAAACCTTGTATAACTTTTGTTTGAATAATTCCTGGATTTGTTTTATCTAAATCTTGAAGATTTTGTTCAGCATTTTGTTGTGTATTAATATCATGATCAGTTGTCATGGCAATTAGATAGGGTATGAACTGAATTGGATGAACAAGACCTTGATTAAGTATACAAGTCACAACTTTTCGTACACACTGTCGAATGATTTCATCGTTGGTTAAATACGTATCGAGAATGACACGTAAATAACATTGAGCTATTGAACTGGCCATTTCTGAATGTATATCTGTCGTATCTTTAAGTTCTTCGTTTGTTGTTTGTAAATATTCGATATCTTGTTCGGCCATTCGACGTATACAATCACGAAAATAATCTTCAAGATTAATAAGAACTTGACAACGTAATTGATTTGTTTGTGAACGTGAATCAACAAGATAGGAATGATAAATTTGTCGAATAGGATCATCGAGAAGATAATGTCCGTATCGTTGAAGAAAATAACCGAGTGCTACAAGAGTTTTTAATTGAATCATTGAATCATTGATTTGAAGAAAATAGATCAATAATTCGAAAAGTTTATCAATTGAAATTTGTAAATCTTCGTATTCGATTTTTTCAAAATCGAAATATTTACATAGAACACCGAGAATATATATCGATCGAGCTAATTGAGCTTGATTTATGTTCGATTTATCTTTGTATTCAATAACAAATGAATAATATCGTTGAAAAACTTCTTTGATCAATGCATAATTCTTCGATAGACGTATAGCCGAAGCTAAACATGCAATACTCGAATGAATAACCAATTGTCCGCTGACAAGTAACAATTTTGTTAAACTGCCTTCTAACGAATAGATAATACTCGAGGAAACAGATTTCATTAATGGTATTGTAAATTCAAGAATCTTAGCAACATATTGTACAATCATATTATCATTATACGATGTACATTTAATATTTAAATATTCGACTACTGTCGATACATGTGGAAGAACATATTCAGGTTGAGATTTGCCAAGTGCATAGAGTGCAATGAATGTAGCAACCATTTTATTCGATGAAATTTGATCATTTGCTGATTCTATTTTGAGTATTGACTCGACAAGTTCATTGATAAGTTGTTGTATCGATTTATCAATGAGTTTTTTCTGTTCATAGAATTTCTTTTTCTCTTCATTTGATTGTTTATCATTGATTTGTACGAATTCTTTAATAAGATTTTCTAACCATGTATTATTCTGTTTTTGATAATCGATAAGAACATCAATAATAATTTGAACACGTCGTCGAATTTCATTGGAATTCGATGTCGATGAAAACCAAATCTGTTGAAATGTATCGAGTACTAATTTACGTATGGAATCTTCGTCATTCATTCGACGTAATAAACGTGAACATATGTCCGGTAAACGAACGAAATTCGGTTGGGATATGCAAATATCACGAAAGATTTTTACAACACGTTTACGAACACTGACGCCTGTATCAATACTTCTCTCACAAAGAATATCATAATATTGTAAGATGAGAAATTGTTTTTGTACAATATATCGACCGATTAAATCGATAGCTGCCTCTCGAACACTGACACTCTTATCGGTTAGACCGACTTGAACACAAGATTTAATATCATTTCGTCCTAAAATCGTCGGATCCGATTCGACAACTGTACATAAACATTTCATTGCTTTACTACGAATATTTGTACCCGCTTCCGATTGAAATACGGCTGCTAATTGTTTTAAATAGATATCGAATGTTTTTAAAAATGGTCGATTATATGTTAAATAATGTCCGAGAAGACAAATATCATCATAATCAATATCGAATCGTTGCTGTTGATGATGATTTTGTGTCGACGATAAAGTTAACATTTTCATAAGAGTTAATTTTTCTGCTTTTTTCAAATCAATTTCATCAGCAATCGATGATGGTTGAGTTGTTGATTGAATAGGTTCATCGATATCATCGATAAATTCTGTATGACGACGTGGTTGAACTTGTCGTGTTAATTGTTGTGTTAAACGTTCAATTGTTAGATAAACATCTCGAATCCATTGGCCAAGATGAAACATTTTTGCATATTGACTTGTTGGTTCATATTGATTGAGATCATTTAAATAAATAATTAAACTTCGTTGGTATCTCAATGGATCAGTTCGATAGATTTCAAGTAGATCTTCATCGAATTCAATCAATGATAAAGTTTTCTCAATGATAGTTTCTAAACGTTGTTGATATTCACGTGTATTCAAAAGATCTAATTCGATTGTATCTTTTCTCAATTGTGCTGCAACTGAACCGAGATAATCTAATGATTGCAAACGTACTTGGATCGGTAATGTTTGATTCGAAAAATTCTTCATTAAAATTCGAGATAGAAGTGTAAGAAGAATTTCTGATGACGGCCATTCAGGTCGATTAGCTGCTATTAAAAGATCTTCGAGAAAACATTCGAATAGATTTCGATAATCATCTTCACCTTGTTTGATTCCACATGAACGAAAGAATAATGTCAAAAATTTAAATGCAAGATTTTGTGCTTGTGAATAACTTGTTAACAATTGCAATTCATTTGTTGCATCTTGAATATTCGAATTTTGTATGGTAACAATTGATTGTATTAAATGCATAATCAATGCGGTAAACATTTGTATCGAATGACCGGATGATAGACGATAGGATCGAAGACTTTTTTTACTTGTTGGCAAACGATTAAGTGAACAAATAATATCATCGAATATTGAATCACGATGATGTTCATAACGAGAGAAAATCGCCGGTAGAATTTGTATGGCATGTGCTTGTAAATCGAATATATTCTCAACGAATATACAACTAATCGTAAATGATGATATAGCTAAAATAATTGTGTCCGTATATTTGCCTAATGATAATAGATCGGTAATGCATTGAAACAATGAAATCAGTTTATTGTAGAAGATTTGCACATGTTTACATTTACTACCGGTTATTTTCGAACGTTTTTGTTTAATTAATTGTTGATCATTGGCTTGATTATCATGCCGATAGAGTGGATCATATTCCGGAAAGATTAGTTTTGTTAATTGAGATTTAATAAAAAGAACCGTATGTTCAATGACGTTTTCAACGAGTATTTCTTTTGACATGGTTGATGTTGTCATAAGATTGAGAACGATTTCGGATGCATTGGCTGAGGAAATCAATTTTTCGAATATTATCTCACGCCATTGTCTATCGTCTTGTGGATTTGTCTGAAGTTCAATACCTTGCTGAATTCGAATTGAAAGAAATTCAATGAGATGTTTCAATTGATTGATATTTAAATGAGAGAAATAGGTTGAGAGTTTTAATTTTTCAGATAGATTTGCCATTTCATCGAGTGTTTGATTGGATAGTAAATCATCGGTGAATTCAGATGATTGTCGTTCGTAATCATCATTGAAAATTTCGAGTAACATTTTAAAACGTTTAAATGACGCGTTTTCATTTGGATCGGCATCGATATCGAGAACTTTTCTCGCGAGACGATCACGTGTTTTCTTTTTCAACACACTCATTGCATCGTAGGAATTATCAGTTGAGATTTCTATTCGACGGATACGTTTTTTTACAGGTTCATCATTGTCATCATCATTGTCATCGTAGATAGGCGTTGATTTTTGTCGACGTTTTGAACGTTGAATTACGAGATCGGGGATTAGTTCCAGTGGAAATAGTTCTAAGAAACTGAATGAATGGAAAAAACAGTACGAACAAAAAAAAATACCTGGATCATCGAATTGAAGTTTGTCTATGATTATTCGTGGTGTTTGAAATTCAAATTCATCAGTCATTAATTTGATCTGATCGGCCTGAAAACGAATAATAACGACGAAAAAGAATAAGAAATCACATATTTATATACATCTATGTAAAATTCGATCGATCGATCGTTCTTATACCTTTTGTTCATTGGATGACGAAATTTCATCGCCACTATCTTCATTAATAAAACCCCAAGCACCTGAACAAAAAAACAAGAAACGTTCACTATTTGCTCGGTTCATCTTCGAATATCGTCTCTACCCAACGGACTGACTTGTTCTTGTTCGTCAAGAGTATGATTTTTGTGAATTACTGAACTCGGATTGGCAACAATCGAAAGTTTATTTGCAAGTTCCTGAGCTAATGGTCGATCTCGACGCGAGGAACATTCGTTTGAATTAGTTGTCATGATGAAAACGAGTAAACTATTACTTATTTTCACCAAGAACGAACGAACAAGACAAAGATCAATGATTGAACGAATCACACAATGAACTTTGCAAATGGTCATATGAACAGATGACCAATCGAACACTGTTCATCGTCAAACTGCCTGCCCTCTTCAATTTATTTATTTTTCGAAATGAGAAAAGGAAAAAAAAACGTGAGCTATATAGTTTGTTTGAATATAAAAAAATTATTTAGTCAACAATTTGCGTTCGACAAACTAATTGATAGACAATCACCGGTTGCGGTTGAATCATCGAGCCGCTGGTAGTTCGAAATCCAGTGTTATTTTGTGCACTGTCCGTAATCTAAATGCAAAAGATTATCAATGAAATTTCAAAAAGGTTTTCTTTTTTCTTAGTAAAACTAGTAGTAGTATCATATAACACGAGATTACCTCTTCATTTGCACTATTTATACGAGATAGAATACTAAACGCAGACTTTTCGATAGCGGAGAGAAGAAGAAGAAGGTGAGGGTAATACCTTGGCTTTTGCCGTCCATCGAGAATAATTAGATTCGATTCATTTTTTTTCGATGATTTCTTATTGAGATTGTAAGTTTTGTCAACGGAATTCATGCTATGTAGATATTGAAACGATGTTGATATTGCTGGTAGAGTAAAACTATGTTGACTTTGTCGTATCGATCGATACGTATTCGTATTTCGAATTGACAACGCGGGAAGTGTATTACTTTGATCGGCTGATAATGAATGATGATTATTACGATTAGTTAATAAATCATCAGCAGATTTTGTTAGACCTCGTGATGTCATTGAAATGTCACTTCGATCTCGATCGAGAACTGATGTTGATAATTGATCATCATCGATTTGTTTCGATGATGAAGTCAACGAACGTAATGATGTTGTTTGAGGTTTTTTGTTTGGACGTGGTGTAAGAAGATAACCTTTCTGTTGTCGATATTCTTCCATGTATGTACGTTGTGATGAGTGAAATTTGAATTTACTCGTATGTTCATTTAATCCTGAATAGTATTTCGGTGAGAAAAGGCGAGGATTTTTTGGATTACGAAAATTTTTCAATGGTCGTAGAAGATCGTTGCCATCGGTTTGCAGACGACCGATTGATATGTCGGGCCATGGGCCAATTCGATCGATAGTTGCGTGAAATGTACGCGAATGAACGGATAATGATCGACGTCGTCGTTGTTGTCGTCGATCGGTTGACGATGATGTCGATGATGACGAAGCTATCGAGAGATTTTGTTGCGATCGAGGATGAATTCTTGGCGGTTGAAGTGTTTGAGGACCGAGTAATGATGGACGTTGGTTACTGCAACGTAGGAGTTCTTTTTTTAATAATTTTTGACTTTTCGATAGATGATGAGGTTTTAAACATGAAGTTATTGAATCTAAATGTGCGGTTCCTGTGCCAAGATCAATTGGATTTGTTGATATGATTTGATCGACATCAGAACGATGATGAATTTGTTTATTCGAAATGGATCGTTTCGTTGATTTATGTTTCATGTTCTCAAGACATGTAACAAACTGAAAATAAGCACTTGAAAAATGAATTTTATAGTCCCTCTTCCTCTCTCTCTCTGTCAATATCTGAGGAGTAAAAAAAAACAGGAGTGTCGAGAATAGTTTGTCGGTTTGGTGTTGTTTTGTTTATACGACCAAAAGAAGAAGAAGAAAAACTTTTCTTCGCTCTACTGCTGCTGCTATTGTTATGTTTCTTGTAGAATCAGTCAAAACGAAAGAGAAAGAATAAAGCCGATTACATCAAACAATTTTGATATAAAAACACGCAAACGAGAGAATTGAAACTATTAAATGAGTTTTAAATAGATCATTATTCTTTCTGATTAAAATTAATTTCGAAATCTTTTATTTATTTTCAATAATTAACAAAAAGAAAGAAAAAAAAAACTTTTCAATGGCTATTGAATTGAAGTCAAAGAAAAAAAACGGCAACGTAAATTCAAATCATCGTTGACTGACATCTGTTAGCACGAGGAATGGAGGTTGTTGCTCATGCTTATCGATGCGAAAATGGTGTTTGATTGAGTCGAACAAAGTTTAATAATTTTATTAAATTGATTTTCTAAAATAAAATGCCGAAAAAAGGAAAAAAGAAAGGAAAAAAGGGCAAGAAAGGGTAAATTCGTTTGTTTCCTTGTTCGATTGAATTCGATTTCGATGATTTTTAGCAAAAAAGGCAAAGACAATTCGCCTTTGAAAATGGCCGCCCGAAATACGAGTCTTTGGGAAGCTCGAATTAATATCATGGATAATTCGAGAAAACAATATCGGTTCGATGGATTTATACGTAGAGAATTCAATTTTATAACGTTTGTTTATCATTTGTAGAGATATGGTCGAGACATTAGCTACAGATAACGAACAATTACGTGATCAAATGAGACAAACAGAAAAAGATACACTTGATGTTGTTGCTTTTCTCAAAAAACAAGATCTTGATAAGGATGCTGAAGTAAATTTTTGATTGGAAATTAAATTCTAAATCATTGTTTTCACGAATATTAGATCGAACGTCTACAAAATGAAATCAAACAGCTTGAAATCGACAATCAACAAGATAGCGAAGATTTAGTATGTTAAATCGAAAAGATTCTCTCTTGAATAACATTTTCGTTTGAATTTAGTCAACTGATTTTCATAAACAAAAACGTCAATTAGACGATAGATTATCTCGAAAAGAGAATGAATTGGAAATTGTTCGACATGAACTTAATCAAGTCAAAGAATTCCGAAAGAAAAAAGGACAAATGCAAGAAGAACTCGAAGAAGTACGATGAATGATCTCCTTGAAAGCATTGAACTGTTTCTTCTAGATTAAACAAGCAATGTTATGGAATCAACGAGAACATAAACAAGTTTTAGAAAAATTAGAAGAAAAATTTACCGATGAAAAACGTCGTGCTGAACAAGAAACTAATAAGAAAATTGAGGAAATAGCTGAACGAGCACAGAATGAAGCATTGAAGTAATTGATGACGATTTAAAGTCAACAACAAAAAAAAAATTATCCTTGTTTGTTTGTTTTTTTAGAACTCTCGATGAGAAAACTCGAAATATCTATAAAGAAAATGTCGATTTAGTTGAATCACTACGAATCTATAAACGAGAATTAGAAAGTCTGAAAAAATCTAGGGAACAACTGTCGAAACAAATCTCAACGGTTCTCAATGATAAAGAAATCAATGATAGTTTAGTTAAAGAAAAAATTGAAACAGTACAAAATCAAAATAAACTAATCAAAGAAGTAAAACAAAACAAACAAAAAAATCATTCAATCATCTGAAGTATTTTTATTTTTATATTATGTTTAGTTAAAAGAAAAAATTCAATCATTAGAAACATCTCTAACTCAATTCATCGATGAATTTCATTCGGAACGAACGAAACTTGTCGAACAATCGACCATTGAACATGAATCATCCAAAAATGAAATCATTAAATTACAACGAGCCTTAGAATTGAAAACAAAAGAAATGAATAAAGTGAAAAAATTAGGCAAAACAATACTCGAACAACGTTCGGATTTAGAAATCATGTTTTTGGATGCATTACAAACAGTAAAAAGACAAATTATTTGCGCTCGTCTACAGTATCATAAAGATACGATGAATATGTATCAAAATCGTTTGGCAGCAGGTGAACAAACAAAATTGGCGACATTAGATGATTTCGAAGATGATGAAGCAATGAAATGGTAATAGGATAAAATTTGATTTTCATGATTTCTCGAAATGCAATTCTAGGTCGAATGAAGTTGAAGTCAGTGATTTAACATGGGAACAAAAAGAACAAGTTCTTCGAGAATTATTCGTTCGAATGAATAGTCGACAGTCGAGTATGACTACTAATTCAACAGCAAATGAGTTACCTCCAATGATTGATGACGATAATGCAACAAATGTTTTTCTCACTCAAACGAATCCTTCGAATCCCGACGATACAGATCTACTAAAATTACCTCAAATAACTTAAAAAAACGAGCTTTTTCTATTGATACCTGTATTTCATTTATTTTATTTGGCAAACACAGTAACAAGAAAATAAAATACATGTACAAAAAACACATAGTTAACACTCCCCGCTACTAGAACCTTCTCTCGTATCCCAAATAGAATGAATATGAATAAATGAAAATGAGTTTTTGTTTTTGTATATAAGTGTCAATTTAATCATGAACCGATTGAAATTCATCCTTGGACATTAATCCATCTTCGCTGTCGCGATGTTTGCTTGCACTACGATGTATATCGACGGTGGGATTGTCGTCATCACCATCCGATGTAACACTTGCAGTTGCTAAACGTTTTCGCATTTCAGATGTTAATTTTGGAATAAATTCTCGAGGTATGAGAAACGATGCAAGATTGAATAAATCAATGAAAACTTTGTAACGATCACTAATTAAATAATATTTCGAGTTGATTTTAAAGAATAAAGAGAAAGACAAACCTGCATGTCGATCGTAAATAGCTGTAACCAGCTGAACCACCTGTTCCTTGTTTATTACCAATTTGTCGTTGAACAAGAATTAAATGATTATCTAAAATATAGATTTTAATTTCTAGACAAAAAAAAACACAATCGAATTTCATTTGTCTTACATCGCCATTTTGTAACTAATGCATCGATATCCATTAATAAGGATAGAACTTGATACGGACCCTAAATATCAATCGTATTTATTTATCTCGAATGTTCTCAAAATGAGAAACAAACTTGAAATCTCGGTTGTTCTCGATAGAGCATAATCATAAGCGCACCTTGTAAAGCTCGATGACTCATTCGTCGTTCGGCTCGAGCAAGTAATTGTTGATGAAATTTTTCATCAATCAATGAACGAAATGTATCGGCTGTTTTTTTAACATCATCCAATGCTGCATCACGAGCTGTTGGATTCGGTTCTTCCTGAACAAAAGAGAAAATTTCGAATGAATAATTTCGAAAGTTGATTTACGAACTTGTGCGTTCGTTTGAAGATATTCGATATATTGTGCAACAGCACGTTTGTATCGTTCCCAGAAATTAAAACTTGTATCTTCTAAACCAGGTGTTCGTTCTAACCATTTCTAGAATATATTCATAGTTTCAATTGAAATCATGATTTAGCTTTTTTCTTACCTCGATTAAAATCAAAAGCGTTGGTTCTTCTAATGAATCCATCAATTGTTTTTGATGATGAGGATTTGGAAAAGCATTTTTATACGAAGTTTGATTGTAAACCACACGTGATTTATCAGTAAGACCAAGTTTATTTTCGACTAAACGAAATTGTAAACTTTGAAAGCCACTTGCTGGCGATAGATACGACCGAAATTCCATGAAATCAAGTGGTGTCATCGTTTCGAGAATACTAATTTGATCGCATAATAAACGCCAAATTTGTACACATCGTTGAAGACGATTTATCGAAACAAACATATGACTTTCATCGATATGTGCATTACTGAAAACAGCTCGTAATGAATCGATTTCCCAGAGAATTTGTTTGAACCAAAGTTCGAATGCTATTGAAGAAGAAGAAGAACAATATATTTGAATTGTGAAACTAAAACAATTTTACCTTGATGAATAATCATAAATAAATGTTCGTCATGAATCGGACTTTTATTTTGATCATGTTTAGCACTTAATAAAACTTGTGAATTAAGAATACGATCCAATTGTAGATAATTGCCATAGTTAACTAATTCATCACTCGATGGCAAACGTTTCAATTCCGGTTTCGCTAAACTTGATGAACCATAACCACGTAATCGAAGAATTTCTTCCAATGCATTATTATCTACCGTTCCGCCGAGTGTTATTCGTGATGTGGCCGATGATACATCATCGTCACGTTCGGTGAATCGAGCGTATGGGCAAGTCATTTGCTTCTGTCTGAAAAATAGAATAGCAAAATTGTATTAGTCTCCGTTCGTTTCTTTTTTTTTATACATATTAGGAATTCAGCTGACTCAATCTTTTTACGTCTTTCGATTTTATTACTTCTGCTCATTCATGTTTCAATATACACACATCTGGTACCGTCTCGATTTTTCTTTTCTGTTCCACTTTGACGTCATTTAAAAGACGCGAAGCTGGATGTGCTTTACTTTATTTGAAGTAGCTGGTGCCATATTGTAAGCTTAAGCAAATATTTCGTTTTCTTTTTCGGTAAATAAATGTGTATCATAAGACTCGCAATCATTATTGAAATTACTTACGTACGTTTTCGTTTTGATTTGAATATAAAACAACGAAATATCGCACGTTTTATACGCACATTGACGAGAGGCGTGTGAAAAAAAGATGTTATCTGATTTTGACACAATTCTTAGATGTGAATATGCGTATATATATAATATGTATTTATTTATATTTATATTTCGATCATCAAAACGACAATGAGTGTGAAATGTTCAAGATATATCCTCGGAGAAGATTGACAATGATTGTGATTAATCTTCTTGTTAAGAATAAAAACGAAATAAAAGAGGTTAAAATCAGAAGAGAGAAAAGAAAACGACGCACAAAAAAACAACAAACACCATGAAATGAAAAGAATAAATAAATTCGCACTAAAGTATTGCAATTTTTTGGAAATTTTTCTTTTTTTTGTTGTTGGACGAAAAAAATCTATTTTCCATCAATCGATTCCCAAGCAGCATCGTCATCATTGGCCCATTTGTCGTCATCGAAACTGATTAAATTCGCTGCAGGAACAGGCGCAGGCGCTGCAGCTGGCGTTGATTTCGATTTTGAGCTCGATGATTTCTTTGAATTTGTCGTTCGATTTGAGCTTTTCGTTGGTTTAGCCCGTGGCTCATCGTTTAACCATGATTCAAAACTGGCATCACGTTCATGTTCAGACACATTATCATTCGATTTTGATTGTTGATGAACCGGCAAACTATTCGATGTATTCTGATAGCTCGTATTATTATTGTAACTATAGGATGATGTTTGTTGATACGATGATGACCAATCATTCTACAAATAATAGAATTCGAAAAGTAAATAAATAAAGAATTGAATTTACATTATTTTGTAAACGTTGATCTTCACGAGTATCGGAATGATAATCTTTTCCGCGCCATAATGATTGCATATCAGACCATGTTCGAGTGCCAAGTTTGCCCACGGATGAAGCGATATTTGTCACACCTGATTGAACATTGTTTAATAATGAACCATCTTTGGCTTGTTCGGTTACTTTGGATGTGAGTTCAGTTGCTTTATCAGCAGCTGTTTTCGAAAGAGAGAAAACCGAATCTTTAGCAACATTCGCCCATTTAGCTGCATTAAGACTCATATTCGACAGAGAAGATGTCAAAAGATCAGGATTGGAATTTTGTCGTTGAGCTGACGGATCATAATTCGTATTTCCATAGCCCCAATATTTCGGATTACCACTGCCTAAACCTGACGGATACTGTTGTTCATTTGAGTCACTATTTTGATAGCCGCTACCACTGCTCGCTCCACCTCCACTGTTATAACTGTCGTATCGTTGTTCATAAGATTTCGTCGTTTGTGTCCAATCGGCAGAAGAATTATCTTTGGATTTAGTTGGTTTTTCACTTGTATCTTTCAATAATGATGATGATGAGCCACCATAGGGCGAACTATGATTTTGTGCTGGTGATGAATTCATCGACCAAACTTTGCCTTGTGCTTCTGTCGAAATTTTATCACGATAGAGTGCTGCTGCACGTGAATTGTAACGTTGTTGTAAACTCATTGTATTCGAATAATCGGATTGACTAGCAAAGAATTCTTTCGCTCGACGATTACCACCGACTTTCATTTTTTCGATTTCTAATTCTTTCCATTTGTCCATCGTTATTGAACGAACAAATGACAAATGTACACCAAGTCCACGATGTTTGCCCGAACATTCCAAACAAATAAATATTCCTGAAATGAATGAAGTTCGATTTCGAAACGAAAGAAGAACGAAAAATATTCTACCGTAAGATACTGAGACCCATTGAGGATTCAAAGCTCCACATTCGAAGCAAACATTATTGTCATCTTTGAGTTTAAGATCTTTCAACACTGAACGTGTACGTGGACTGGCCATCGATGAAAATAATCTAAAACAATTTGAAACTATTTATTTATTTATTTATTTATTATCAAAATTATGTTTATTATTATTATTCAATATTTCGATTTTTATTATCGGATGATCGATATCGACTACGTCGATGATGATTTCCAGCATCATCATCATTACCATCATCATTATCACTTTCACGTCGAGATCGTTTGGACCGGTGACTACGATCGTCATCATAATGATGTCTTCTAAAAGAATCGAAGAGGAAAAAAAACCGAATACACAGAAACAAAATCTTACTTTCGAGAATGATCATCACGAGGTCGTTCGTATTCATGAGAACGATGTTTCGAAGGTGATGATCGATGATGATGTCTAATAGCAAGAAAATACTACGAATTATTATTCATATTCGAATTGGATTCTACCGAGATCGTGAGTCTTTCGATAGTTTGTCATTATCATTCGAACGATCTTGTTCCGGTGTTGGACTTCGACTTGATGTTCGTCGAAGATTTTCATTGACGGTTGACGGTTCTGGTGGTGGAATGAAATAGGATTGTGGAAGATTTACTCCTGGTAAAATAGGTCCCTGAGGAAAAAATTGCGGACGATACGGCATGCCGCGTGGAAGATTCATGATTGGTAATCGTGGTGCACCTAATGTCGGAACTTGATGAGTATTATTTACAGATGGAGTTTGATTTGAATTTGATGATGTTGGTTGTCCATCGGTGGGATTAGGAAAAGGTTGATATTCGAAACTGCCAGGTGTTTCGTACATCGGTCGACGAGAAGTTCGATCGATTGAACCTTGAAAAAATCAAATTACAATCTACGAACATGAAACGAACTATTCAATTACCTATAACACCGATTTTTCCGTTCGTTAGTTGAGTATTGATCGGTCGTGGAAGCATTTGCATATTCATCGGTCGATTGATCATTGTCATCGGACGAATATTCATCGGATATAGCATTGGATTCATAGGTCCCATCGGTGGCATCTAAGAGCAATACAATATTTTGAAAAAAAAAACGAAGTTCGAAAGAGAAAGATTTCTACATGATTCATGTTCATTCGTGCGAGATTATTCTCAGCACGTAATCGTCGTTGTCGATCACAGTATTGTGTCCATGTTTCTTCACTGAAACCGTAATTAAAATAATCCGTAATATCCGCACCTACGAAATCGATTGATTAAAATCAGAACTATGATCATCATCGAATTTGCACAAAATGAACCTGGTTTTTTCCATGGTTTTTCATCGTCTTTATATGCTGTTGTGACATCATGTTCGAATGTCGAGGGATCGATAGAAGGCGGTTTGAATGGTACTAGTTTTTGTGGTTTTGGTATAAATGTTGGAGTATCTGGTTGATAATTGCCAATTGTGACTTGAATATTATCATCATCATCGTCGGATTCATCAGCAAAACCGATTGTTAACGCTTGATTTGGTTTCTCCTAGAATTGATGTTGATCTACGAATTAAATTCAAGGTTTTTCTTTTGACGTACTTTGTTGTTGTTGTTGTTGTTGTTGTTGTTGTCGAATTCTTGTAAAGATTTATCACTGAAAACAATCAAATAAAATTTGAAGCTTAGGAATATTATCGATTGACTAACGTATTTTCAGATTGACTATCTATGAAAATGAAAGTAGAGAGAAAGTTTTTCGTCAAGAAAAATCGAATGTCAATTCATCAGACTTTCATAGGACCATGTTTCATCGTTGTCATTGGAATGATTCGTATTTTCAACAATCTGATCTTGTTCAATATTGGAATCGTTCGTTTCCGACATGATTCTTAAAAATAATAAGAAGAAAAATATTTCAAATGGAATATATGTTGACGTTAGATATGAAAACCAACCAATTGTTATCAAGCGGAATAGGACGAGTATTTTAACAGCCCTCTATCGTGCATTTCTACTATTGACGCAATAGTAAATCCAATAGTCCATTGAGACTTAAACTTGACAATGATTCGAAAAAAAATTATTTAGAAAAAAAAAGATTAAATCCGAACTCCCAGATTTGAACTGGGGACCTATAGGTATCTATGATATGAATCCATTACAGCCTACCGCTCTACCGACTGAGCTAAGTTCGGATATGTGAACAGAGAGACGAAAACGTGTATTTAAATTTTTGTTGGTTTATTCACTCTCTTTTGAATCTGTCCGCAAGAACTCGTTATGATAGTTTTGTCACATATTTATTCAATCACTTCTTTAGATATTTGATCATAGATCAACTTTACAGCTGTACATTCTCCTTTGAAGGAATTATATGTTTGCTAATTACATCAGAAATTAAAAAATCGTCACATTCATCAACATCTGTACATGTGTTATTGATAGTATTTATCAATCCTTATAGATGAACGATAGTGCTTGGATGATGAATTCGTGATTTCGAAGTCACTAACAGAAAAATAATTGAAAAGAAGATAAGATAGGATGCGAATATGAACAAGACTGATATGAACGCCCTCTATTTCAATTGACAGAGGCTTGTGGTGTACATAAAATAGGTAATGGCGAAGGAGAAACGAGAAGACATGCGTGCATATGTACATCAATCAATCAATCAAGTCAAAATGTATGTATAGATTATCGAAGACAATAGTATTCTTTCAAACATGTCGTCAAATTATATGCTATTTCGATGCACTTTTTCAATAATAAATATTATCTTTTTCGTAAGTATTCTGCACTGATAGTCTTCGTATTCAATCGAATTCGTTTTCGTGTCGTGATCATTAGGCCTTGGGTTTAGCAATAGTGATATGTAGTTGGTTGCTACATTTAAAATCCACTGATTATGGTCCTCTAGTAGGAAATCAGTGGTTTACAGCTCCTGTTATTCTAATTTTCTCAGGTTGATATTTTCGAAAAACATCAATATCAATCGAATTTTGATTTTGTCTTTCTCTCTTAGCTAAAATTTCGATGCTACTCGGAATAGTCGGTTGTCTTGGTGCTTGGTTCGAAAAAAAAGCTCTTCTATTTCTTGTAATTACCTTCAAATCTTTGATTTTATCGTTAATCGAACATTTTTCTCCTCTCATTGATTAGTATATTATCACGATGGTGCTAGTTTTCATTGGACTCCTTGTTGGTGTCGTTCTAATCATTGCGTTGAATGAACGAATGTCTGATACAACTCGAGAGAATCTACTTGATCATCTTCGGCAACATCCAAACGAAGGAAATCAATTTCGTGAACGACTCAATCGAATACAAACACGAGTAAATTCTTGAGATCAACGAAAGCAACACTTGTTCATTTTCGATTGTCTTAGCTTCATTGTTGTGGTATTGATGATTATCGAGATTATCTCAATGCTGACCTATGGTCTGAACAAGCATTTATTCCTGATTCATGTTGCGTTGAACCTAAACTTGATTGTGCAAAATCTGTGCATGGAAATCAAACATTACAATTGATTTATACTGATGTAAATTATTGATTGTTTTCCTCTGTTTTCAATGATTTTATTTCGTAATAGGGCTGTTTTAATCGAATTCAAATGGAGATAAATCGAAATTTGATGATTGTTGGTATTCTCGCATTTGCACTTGTTTTTGTTGAGGTAAGTTCGTTTTCTTTTTCTCGATCTTCAAGTGGTCAAAATAGAACAGAACGAATTTGAAGTGTTGAAAGAGCAAAACATTCTTCAACTTTTCATAAGAGCAATTCGATCAATCATTTCGATTTAGGGCTTTTGTATTGTCGCTGCTCTTGGCTTACTATGTTATCTTCGTCAACGTGATAGTTATATTTAAACACAAAATAAAAAAATGAATTGGTTGATCGATCATTTTCTTCAGATAACAAACTTTTTTCTCTCTCTCTTATGCTTAACTAATAAATTGACATTTTTTTTCTGTAGTTTTTATTTAACAGTGTGACTGCATGTTTTGATCTTTTTTTTTTATTGAAATGACTTTGTATAACAATTTTGTCTTTTATTCAAATAAAAATCAACCAACAAGTTCGATCTCATTGCAGATGATAATAGAAATCAAAAGTTTTATCTTGCTGATCGTTGTTAGTCATGTGATCTTATTCTACTCGATATTTGATGTTTATTTTACGTCGCCAATCAATCATGGCATGTCGGCACATCGTTCAACACGTGCACCGCGTGCTAAACGACTCGTTCTGTTCGTTGCCGATGGTCTTCGAGCTGATAAATTCTTTCAAATATCAACTAATAATACACCGTACTTGAATTCAATTATGCAGCAACGTTTGAGTCTAAGCGGTGTTTCACATACACGAGTACCGACCGAGTCTCGGCCAGGTCATGTCGCGATCATATCTGGATTTTACGAGGACATTTCAGCGGTGACACGCGGTTGGAAAGAAAATCCAGGTGAGAGAAAATGAAAGTTTAATTTTTTTAGCAAATTTTTCGAAAAATTTTAGTGGAATTCGATTCGGTGTTCAATCGAAGTACATATACGTTTGGCTTTGGTAGTCCGGATATTGTGCCGATGTTTAAACGTGGACAATCGTATGAACATTTCTACGTTGATTGTTATCATGCTGATGATGAAGTATTTGGAAATGATCGTGCACATGAATTAGATCTTTGGGTCGAACGACAATTTACGAAATTCTTGATAAATAATACATTGAAAAAAGAATTACATCAAGAGAAAATCGTTTTCTTCTTTCATTTACTTGGTATTGATACGAATGGACATTCGCATAAACCATGGTCAGATATTTACATGAAAAATATTCAAATTGTCGATGGTATCGTTCAACGATTGGAAGCTCTTATCGAAAATTATTATTCAAATGATCAACAAACAACATATCTGTTCACTTCCGATCATGGTTAGACTATTTTCTTTGTTATCTTTTCATTTCTTTTTTCTGTCGAATTTAGGCATGACTGATTGGGGTTCACATGGTGCTGGCGATGATAGTGAAACAGAAACGCCACTGCTTATTTGGGGTTCAGGTATTCGTTCATCTCGTCATACGAATGTTCATATCGAGCAGGCCGATCTCTGTCCGTTAATGTCCTATTTTCTTGGACTTGATTATTCGATAAATTCAGTTGGTCGATTGCCCATTGATTATCTACTTCCAATTGATGAAGATCTTCTTCAAGCTTATCTTCAAAATGCTCGACAATTACTCGAACAAGTTCATCAACAACATGATGAACTCAAAAAACGTCTCTGGATTTTTAAACCTTACGAATTAAACGAAGAGAAATTCTTTGCTAAAATGCAAACAAGTGAAGGCTATATGAATATCTATCAAATCAAAGATGATATCAAAGATTTCATGGAACATGTGTCATTTGCTAGTCATTATTATCATACGTACCGTCGATTTCTATTGAGTATTCTAATTACTCTTGATTTCTGTTTGGTTATATCGACGATTGCCTATCAATTAAGCCAAAAACAGCTTCCATCAACATTGATCGGTTCCATCTGTAAAATCATTCCTCTATTCATAGCATGTCTTTTATTCATTGAACAATCTCCATGGACATATTTACTCTATCCGATTTTACTTGGAGTACATGCTTGGATATCAAGTGATTATTTAATTTATATTCTAAAAGACAAAGTTTTCAAACAAATCAAATCGATTAACTTCTGGATGAAATTATTCATGATTGGAATATGTTTACAATTGTTTATTCTTCCATTTTTCTATCGATGGACAATGTCAATCGGAGTATTTGCTCTATTTTTGGACGGCATTCGTCGTTCGAGATATTTCTATTATACACGACTACGATTTACTTACGGTCTTTGTCTTATTCTTATTTCAATCTTTCCATTTTTGCCAACATTAGGCACAATTAAAATGACTCTTTCATGGTGTACAATTCTTTCAGGTCTATTGATATTTAGTTTTCATTATTTATATTTTCAAAATGATCATGAACAAATTCATCTCTATCGATTGCAACGTTTTTGTTTAATCTTAGCTATGATCAATAATTATCTTGTTCATTCATTAGGTTTTCGTTCAACATTTCTTCATATTCTCAGTTGGTTGATAGTAATTCTTTCGTCAATGATTCCATTATGTTCATTATCAAAATATCGTTTTAAACGATTGATCTTAATCTATACATCAATTCTTATTGTTTATATTCTTCTTTCAACGCAATATGAAGCACTTTTTCTTCTTTGTTTATGTTCATTAATGATCACATGGATTCTAACATTCGAACAGCACCAACAACAAACAGATTATCTCTGGTTTTTAACATTACAATCATTTCTATTTATTCTTTTGGCATTTTTTGGTACAGGCAATTTTGCATCGATTAATTCATTTGATCCATCGATTGTCTATTGTTTTCTAACAATATTCAGTCCATTTCTCATGACTTCTATTATTCTATTAAAATGTATTCTACCAATTTTAATTGTTACATGTGCAACAATTTATTTATTAAAAAATATCGAACATATTCGAATATTTCGTTTGTATACATTGATTCTATCGGATATACTTGCATTAGAATTATTTTTTTCGATACGAACATATGGTAGTTGGTTAGATATTGGTGAAAGTATAAGTCGTTACGTCATATTGATGATTATGATTGTGATTATAATAGGCTTTCATTTTCTGTCGAGTTTATTGTTAAATAAACAAATAAAATGGGCTGATTTACGACGACGACAGGATCGTTTATAAAAACATTTTCTTGTTTGTTTGTTTGTTTGTTTATTTCTTTTCAAATAAAATCAAATTTAATATAGTCGGCCGATATCGAATCGAATAGACAGACCTCGATTTAAATGTCTTTGTTCTTGAATGATGTGTATAAATACATCGATACGTTTTGTTTGAATTTCACAAAAATCTTTCACAAATATGCAAACAATTCTTCTTTTTCTCATTGGTTTAATTGCTGTTTGTTCAGCAAAACTTCAATTTGCAAGTGATGATCCAGATGCTCTCGCACGAATCTATAGTAATTATACGCAATTATATCGTCCAGCTAAATTAAAAGTACCATCGAGTGAAAATCTTGAATACTATCGTTTCTATTTTACTGAAAATGAATTTAAAAATATCGATTCAAAGTCACTTCTTTTATTAAATACCAATGTTATTGAACGAATAGTTACTTATCATCCATATCCAAGTGTTGAAAGAGTTGGTACACGATATTTATATCAACCAAGTCCACAATTTGATTCAACAATTGAAATCGAATTAGTCGATAGTGAAAATAAACTCTTCCGAAAAGTTGAACAACCAAATCAATATTTCTATCTTAAATCATTTGATAATCTTATTTATCTAAATGATACACCTATTCAACCATGTTATGAAATTAGTTATCTTACGAATCGAACAGAAACAACCAAAGTACCACTTTTATCCTATATCGATAGATCAATTAGTTATACACCACGATATTTTCTCAATTTACCATCATTAAATAATGATGAACAAGCGGAATTCTTTGCCTATGCTGATATTGTTAACAATGAGGCATATCCGATTGTTTTTAAATCAGTTGAATTAATTGTTAAAGAGTCAACGACAGATCAAGACTCGTTCGATTATTTACGCGATAATCTTTCAAAATATATCGAAAATTCAACTGAAGATGATATTGATACTGTAGATTCAACATATGTTTATCGATTAACATTACCAGTTCCAATTGCTATTCCACCAAAATCAATTACATCTGTTCAATTTACTGAAGCTAATATTTCAGCTATACCATACCTTACATCAATAACTATCTTTTCACCAATGAATATAACTGGTAATCTTGTTAAAACATACAATCTTACATCAATGAACAGCTACATTCCATCGGGTGAAATGTTCTATCATGAACAAGCTCGTTTTGTTGATCAATTAACTCTTCCAGAATTAGCTCAAAATGAAACTTATATTTTATCAACTGATGCTGATTTGGATGTTAATTATGATCGACAAGTTCGATTAGTTCCATCGAATAGAACCAATGATGAATCATTGACATATGATGTCGATTTTACATTCAAAAATACCAAACAATTCGATGTTCCTGTTGCATTTTCTGAATCATTTTATGTATTTAAAAATTATCAAATCGAAAATATTTCACCCAAATTAACCATTGTCAATTATTCTATTGAAGGTAAATTCGTCGTTCCAAAACGAGACGAAATTACAGTTTCATATCGTGTTACTATTCAAAATGATTAAGCATTTTCAATTTTTCTCTTATTTTACGTATTACTATCAGTTGAATAAATAAATATTATTTTATACAGAAGCAAAAGTTGTGTTTTTTTTTAAACTCTGAAATAGAATGAAATCTATTTAATATTAATTCATTTTAATTAATCTATGTCAATGAGAAAGAGATTGTGAGAAAATCGCTAATGATATTCTTAAGAAGAACAAGAAATACATCAGAACATATCTTTAAAAGAATTATAAGCATGTTATTTATAGAGAAAGTAAAATGAGAGAACTCATCATGTTATTCTTTTAAGAGTAAGAATATTAATAGTTTGTCTCTAATTCTGAGAAAGAAAGAAGAAGACTCATTTGATTCAACATTTTCTTCGTGAAACTTTTCATGTCATCGATTGAAACGAATAATTCGAGTTTAAAACAACTTGATTCATGTCATCTACTTCGACCATTAGGTTATTATCTATGTATTCTTTGGATTCTTGGCACGAGTTTAAACGGTTCAATTTTATTTGTTTTTATACGTTATAAAAAACTACGGCAATCATCAACAAATATTTTCATAGGTGGATTAATATTTGCAGATTTTCTTGGAGCATGTTTCGAAATACCATTGCCAGCTATTGCTCTATTTAATTGCAGGTAAAAAAATACATTGAAAATAACTGCAAATATTCATTTTTTTTAATCATATCGTATTTCTAAGATGGATATTTAGTTATGTTGGCTGCGTAATAGAAGCCATAATAGCATATTTTGCAGGTTGTTCAAATATTTATATGCTATGTCTAATTTCAATTGACCGGTTAGAAGAAAAAAACAAGAATATTCATAGAAAAAATTATTCTTTTCTTTGCTCGGTAGATATTTTGTTGTGAAAAAATCACTTTCAAATACATCTTGGAGTGTCAAACAGAGTTATTTAATAATATTTTCCGTGTATATGTTAGCTCTATTTTGGACATTAGCACCAGTCATTGGCTGGTCGACTTATGATTATGAAGTAGAAAAATGATTTTTTTTTATTTGATTGAAGAGTCGTTTGTCTTCTCAATAGGGTATCGGTGCATCTTGTAGTATCAAATGGGAAGATCGTTCTTTCAATGTTGTTAGTTATAATATTACAATTATGATTTTTGTTTACTTAATACCTGTGATAGTCATCATAATAACAAATATAGAAGTGATAAAAGAAGTAAATCGATTTGTATTTGAAACGAGATTTTCTTTTTACCTAATTGTGTATTTCAAAGATTCATCAACGAGAAAATCGATTGAACAGAAATTTCAATGAACAATATCGACGTCGACGATTTCTTATTGAACGTCGTGTAACGCACACTGTTATTTTTATCATTGGTATTTCAAAAAACGAAATTCAATAATAATTTATCGTTTTTTTTTCAGGCGGTTTTCTTATTGCTTGGACACCATATGCCATAACCGTTGCTATTCGTTTATTTGTTGATGAAACATCTTTTCCACCGATTCTGGCTACAATTCCTGCTATACTTGCTAAAACTAGTGTTGTGTTAGTTATTTTATATATACATTTTTGTTGATCTCAGAATGACGACGCTATATTTCGTCATGTTTAGATGGAATCCTTTTATTTATGTTATTCGAAATGGTAATATTCGTATTTATCTTCCAATGCATCGACATCTACAACAAGAAACACATCGTATGTGTCTTTTAAAATATATTCACATCGTTTCTTTCTTCTAATTGTTAGTTTATTTTAATAGGTGCACGTTCAGAACCGATACGCTTTTCAGTTTATCCTTATTGTAATATTCATCTACCGCTCGAAACACGACTCAACTCAGCTAACAATTAATAGTTTTTTTTTAGAATGCGACAAGTTATTTTTTTAATCATAGAGAACAAAATAAAATAGATATCTCCGAAAAGAAGGTTCAGCAGTTGAACTAAAACTTTTTCACCTTGAGAATGAAGAAAAAAACATGACAACAGATTAAAAATATTTTCTTTCGAATACTCGTTAATGAACAAGTCATCAAACACGAATAAATTGCAATTTTTTTAAAATAACAACTAATAACAAAAACGACGAAGAAATTTTTTAATTTAATGAGAAAAAAAAACGCCTTTCATTTATTCTGCATTGATGATTTCAAACTGAATCGTGATCATTGCGTGTAGATGTTCTCACTTCCGTTGTTCATCATTTAAATACATATCAACTGTCCACCCAATTCCGTCATTACAACAAAAAAAATGTCGGTCAGGAACGGTCAGACAGAACTCATTAACGAAACTGCAGGCGCACGAATTTTGTTTTTTGTTGTTAATTTTATTTTCAAAACAGATGTTTATCGTATATCAATCGGCAATTGTTGAAATAAAACAAAAAGGAGAAGTAAAATCGTTCGTGTTTTCTTCGATCAATTAATATACGTACATACAATGACCCATCTGATGAGTTCTTTCTCTTTCTCTGTCTCTCTTGTTTGAACACATGGACACTTATTTCTTTCCTGTTCTCTCTCTCTTCCTCTGTGTCAGTGTCTGTATATAAAGGAGAGAAAAAAGACAGTGGAAATCAATTCATTTTCTTTCCTTGTCATGCCGAAAATCGATGGTTTTCAGAGAACAGATTCGTTTCGATTCAATCGTGATGAATCATCGTCGTCATTTTCTTTATCGTCATCATCTGGTTATGGTTCACGTTTGAGCTTGTCTACAACATCAAATAATCGTTATGATTTGAGTAAATATTTCAAAGAGAAATTATCTCGACATAAAAGTCTGATGTCACTTGTTCAATCAACATCTCAAACTGACACGACAAATATTTACGAACAAGTTTGGAATTTAGAAGAACAAATTGAAAAATTTCGACTCTCATTCGATTCACAATCGACTGTATCATTGTCTGTTGATTCACCAGCAACGATCGATCATCAACTTGAGTAAGTCTATTGCTTTGAGTTGACAATCGTATTCACTTTCATGTCTATCGCGTGACGCTTCTCAGATTACGTTCATTCGTACAACTGCACATAGATATATACATGTGTGCAGACATAGATGGCCCGAAGATTATTTTCTTTGTGTTTTTTTTTATTAGTATTTTCTTATTTCGTCTGCACACACACTTGAATTCACAGTATCTAATTGCAATGATGTGTTCTACACATATACATATATATACAGAGAAGAGACAATAGAATAAATGATAATCAAATTTTCATTGTTAACTTCTGCTTGATTAACCTAGTAGTGATTTGATTTGCTTTTCCTGAACAGATGCTCTGATAAGCATTGTATTTTATTTCAGTGATTATGATTTATTATCAGCTGCACCTTGGTATCAAGAAGGTCTATCAGAAAATATTTGCAATGAATACTTGAGTCGAAATGAACAATCAATTGGATCGTTTATTATTCGTTGTTGTTACGAATATTCGACTAAACCATTTATGTTATCAATTAAAACAAATCAAACAACAATCGAACATATTTTCATTCATAAACTTTTGCAGAAAAATGCCTATCAAATCGAAGTTCGTTGCGTTTGCTTTGAGCATTTGTTTAATGATAAATTTATATCTTTTTAGGGTTCAATGAAATCATTTGCGAATTTAAGTACACTTGTTATTCATCATACAGTGATGAAAGAAAATCTTCCAGTCACACTTGTATTACCACAGATATCATCGCCAATAATTCGTTCTGTACGATTCTAGTCGTTTTTTCTTGTAACGTAGATCTATACGTACTTATTTATTTAATAAAAGAATTTAAACAAAAAAGGAAATTTTTTTTCTTTTTTGTTATCGATTGTTCGATGCTAATTATTCTCTTGGGAGACATGATAGCATACTGTGAATGATATGTGATAATGTGAGAAAAAAGTCATTCTGATGAATTTCATAAATGCACTCATACGTGAACATTTAATGTACTGAAGAACAGATTGTTTCATCATTGTTTTTTGCCAATTTGAGAGTATATTTCTAAATTTTCATCTTGTTTGGTTAGATGAAAATTACAGTTAAACCTCCCTTAATGAACACCTCCGAATTCCGAACAATGAACGATTTTTTGGTTCTTAAGCGTTTTACATGACGGAAATCATTCGTATTATACATTTAAACGCGGTTGTGAGATGGAGATGGATAAAAGAAAACGAAGAATGTCATTCGAATTCGACTGTTATACAATCCAAATCGATGATTGATCAATTGCTATCGTTCACAATAATAATTTTTTTCGCACAGGAAACATTGATATAATAATTCCTGGCAGTTCATCAGATCCTCATTCAAATTCCACTATGTTTTTGGCCGAGCAAATCAACATGAAACGATTTATGTTTAAAATTTTTGGTATTGAACAAAATGCGAAATATCTTATTGCACAAATAAATACAATATCAGCCAATTCTTCAAAATTACCTACATTTGATGCTTATTCATTTACTGTCGACATTAATGAACAAACAAATGACAAACAAATCGAAATTATACTTATGCTATGCCTTATGATCGATGAAATGAGAGATTTTGCAAGTGACGACCTCGACGACATGGAAGAATTCTATGATAAAAACGAAAATAGTCCAACGTGATTTATATAATCCATTGAACTATCCATTTAAACTATATAAACATATATTAGCATACACATAGTGAGATTAAAAATTGTAATATTAATAGATCTATTTCTAGAGACTGTTTAAATACGAAAGGATCTTTTTAGAAACTATTATAGGCAAATAAAACATTTTACAACGAATTGAATATACGGATATATGTCGAGTTGACGCGATTCAAACGATGGCATAGATTGAGTACATTTGGAATACAGATGCATAAATTACATAGACGAAATTTATGAAAAATATTCTCTCTCCGAATGATAAAGAACAAAATTTTTCTTAGAAAGTCGCATAAGAAATACTCGACATTTAACCTGAATATTTAATTGCAGACGTACTTCTCATAGAAGTCAAATATTTCTAACATAAACGCAAAGAAATTGCGACTGTTTATTCTTTTATTACAAACAAGAACGTGTTGAACAGAATCACTTGACAAATTTAATAAGATAGACTTGATTTTCCAAATCTCTCGTTCTCTTTGTTACACACAAAAGAAATCGAACGACGCAATATTATTTTGAAAAAAGTACTCTTCTATTTAGTAATCATCAATCAAAACATATTTTCTACAATGTAAATAATCTCTTCACTTATTTTTACTCATAAATCATTAACAATCGACAAACAATTGTCTCAGTTCTCTATAATAAAGACAGTCTATTAACATTAATAAGAATGACATTTGAAAAGGACTTGTTTAACATCCGTTATTTTATTTCAATAAATAAATGATAAGTAAAACAAAACTCGAGATATATATATATATACACAGATAATTCTTCTTTGAAATTCTTGATGAATACAATGAATTCATCATGTAAAGTTACTGCTGACAAAGAAATCATTATGGTATATTTCATTGTTGGTTGTTTATTAAGTTTAATCGGCATTCTCTTAAATCTTTGCTCGTGTTTATTATTTTGTCGTGCAAAATCTCTTTACAATACGCCCTATAGTATTTTTATTATTGCTTTATCTCTAGCTGATATTGTCAAATTATTTTCGGAATATATTGTTCATTTACTTTTTTTCTATATTCAACATCCATATTTCGTTTGTTCGATAACATGGTTTCTAACAATGACAAGTGAAAATACATCCTATGCATTTCTATGTGCATTAGGCATTGAACGAAATTTAAAAGTTTGGATAACCGATCGTCGTTGTTTAATTACACGACGACGTGCATGTATTATTATGTTTATTATAGTTATTCTTGTTTGTATTTATAATCATCCATTTCTTTTCGTACCATCGAATGTTTTCTATTGTTTTTTTCGTTTTTTTAATCAAACATATTTATTTCAATGTAATGAAGCTTATTTTTCGTCCTATGGTTTGACATTTTCGTTGACGAATTTACTATTTATTGAAAATTTAGGTTTAAATAATGTTATTCTTCCGTTCATTATTATTTTAACAAATATTATTTTAATCATTGGTCTACGACGTCGATCACATCAACGATGCCATCGTTTTCGTTCTCGTAAAACGGACGATTGGCGAGAACGAAGTGTCATTCTGTATATGTTTCTTTCGAGTCTAAGTTTTCTATTTCTTACAGCGCCTGTTGGCCTTTTATTTGTTTGGGAATCCTATCGTGGTCGACGTTTGCCAACGGATAATCTTGCAATTATATTCGATCTCATGGAAATTTTTCATCATTGTTCACATTTTCCCATTTTACTCATGACAAGTTCGATTATTCGTCATAAAACCTATCAAATTATATTCGAACCTCGAGTATCAAGAAATTCAATTTATAAACATTCATCGAGTCAACGGGAAATCAATTGCCAGCGAACAAATCGAATCATTACGAATAATTCGACGACATCTTAAAGTCGACGTTTCTTTTTTTTTTTGCTTTGTCTTGTCTTCAATAAATAAATTCGAGCGTTTCTTAACAATTTGATTGTATTCATGTTGTGCACAGTAGGTGAACATAAGAAAACCGATGATGACGACGACGAAGAAGAAAAACTCATTCTGTAATTGAAAATTTGAAACACGGCACAAACGAATACGACATCGACGAGTTTTGTGAGCCGTAGTGCTCCACAAGCACATCCCATCTTTCTACTCAAACCAGTTCGATATCCAACACCGAATAATCCACGTTTAAATCAACCGGCAACAGTCATACGACCGATTCTTTCGTCAAATATCAATCCGCCTGTACGAGTTTTTATTGGATTTAGAAATAAAACATAAAAATATACGTCGACATAGATATTTTTTAGGCAACAACACATCCACCCATCGTTCGTCGATTGCTACGACCGACTCAATCGAATCGAAATCATCGACTCGAACCTGTAACTATCCAACGACGAGCATCACCCTTACGTGAAGTATCATCGGTTTGTTCGTCGACGATATCAACTGTTTCAAGTTCAAGTAGTTTACCTACGGAAGAAATCGATAAAAAACGAACTTGTTGTTCTTGTTTGCCATGTTGTCGAAAGAAAAAACCATCATCATCAACAACCGAAACCAATCGAGTAATCGAACGTTCAGTGATTTCAACTTCAAATCTACGACTCAATACTCGAACGATTTATATAATCATCGTTCTTCTTTTTATCTTTTTTCTCATTGTTATTATACTTTTAATTGTTTTGATTGTTGTTAAGCGTTAGTTAACTCTCACTTACTCGTTCGTTTCGTTTTGTTTCTTTATTTCATTGCTTGCGCTCTTTGATCTATACGATCTCAGCCGACAATAAAACTGACTGATTCTCTAAGTAGTTCACCGCTTTACTGCTTTTCAAGTACTCGATTGCTTTAATAGAGAAGAAAAGCAAAAGAGAAAAGGAGAAAAAGAAATCTTTACATTGAAACTGGAGACGAATTAGTTGAAAGAAAAACTTTACGTTTTAGTTTCACATAATGATGAAGATTAGACCACACATCTTGACATCGCCGAGTGCACTTCGCATTTTTTTTTTCAATTGAAGTATTTACTTTTTTGCTGAACATCATCTGTGTATGTGTGTATATAATCGATCGAATTTTCCTCCTTTCTTTCTTTCAGATTTCAAATAAAGCAAATATGATGTGACTTTCTTTTTTAGTCAAGTGAAAGTTTATATTAGAGCTTGATTTGAAGTGGCTAAATGTCGAGAAATATATGGTTTTTCTATATCGAAGGAAATGTCAAGAGTGTCAAAACAAATATGTTAAGAATCTCACATGAAATTATTGACAATCTCTATCTATTTTTTACTGCATGATCTACGAAATGAACGTATGTCTCGTATGTTTTGATTTCTCCACCCGTTTAAAAAAATAAACACTTTACAAAACGATCCTTTCCGTTAGTCGTATTTATATTATTTAAAAGAAAAAGAATTGAATATGCCAAGGAAATCCGAGTTGAAGATTTCTATAGAAACAAACAGAACGAATGCATACATACGCGCACACACACACAATCATTTTTTGTCCTAAAGCGATCTTATTGATTCAAAACAGAAAAAACGAGAGAGGGAGAGCGAGAAAAAGAAAACGCAAAGTTTTTCTTTCGTTCGTTCTCTCGGACGATTTTCTTGTGTCTATTAATTAATCTCTTTTTGCTCTGCGGGTATATGTACCAATAATCAATATTCGAATGTCTGAAACTATGAGAATTTATATCATTCTTCTTCTTTTTTTTATGATTCAACTCAAGTATACTCCAGATCAGTCTCCATAATAATCAATCGATGAGAAGACTAATTGTCACCAATGTGTAAAAGGAGAAAAAAAATTCTCTGTTACTGTTGATTTACAATCTTTGATAAGCATTCGACATATTCGCGTTTTTTTTCTTCTTCTTCTTGGGTGTCTCACAAATGTGTGTGAACCAATGAGATTGAAGTATGTTTTCGACCAATGAAATACTGAAGAATATAAAAAAAGAGAGAGAATAAGAGAGAGAATGAGAGGAAATGATTATTCTCAAAACGTAGACAAGAGGTCTCTTTTGTCTTCGTTTGTATATGTGAAAAAAAAGTAGAGAAAAAGAAGGAGAAAAAAGAGTGAGAACGAATAAGTAGCACATATACACACGCACATATTTGCCTGTGTTGTGAGTGGAGTCGAACCTCTTCAATCGATCTCGAAAGCCTTCTGAGAGCCTTCTCAGAGCATCTCTCATCCCGCACGCCTTCGTTTCGAACACGGTAAGTGGCCAATTCTTCTTTCTCTATTTTTTCTTCTTCTTCTCATATTTCATTTTCTTTCTTTATCGTCATCATTTATATTTTTTTTCAATAATAATAATAATAATAAATAAACAAACTAAATCCATTGACTTCACACAAACGTCTAAATCATGCCTAAACTGATCTTTCAGGATAAACATAAAACATGTCATACGATTCATCATCGCCACCATCCCGTTCAACGCCTGTTTCAACAGGTACATTACCTCCAACAGCATCATCAACAACAACAAATAATAACGTCGATGATTCATCAGCAATGCCATCGATTGCGTTGCCACCATCATCAGCAACTTATGATCCATTTTTTTCGTCGACATTCGACGATGGTTGTACGCTCTATCAATCGAATAATAATAACATGAAAAAACCGGCCATTTCATCATTCGATCCATCGATCTATCCGAATTCATTCGCAAGTCATTTTACGCCAACTGGTGTACCATATCCATTCTATTCGGATGCAGCTACATCTTATTTTTCAAGTCAAGCACGAACCTATTCGGATTATCTTTGTCAACCATCATCGTATCGTCCATCGGCAACGCAAAATACGATGGCAACAAATCCAATATCAACATCACCGACAAATACAAATTCATCATCGACGAATTCATGGTATCAACCAGCACATTGCACCGATCCAAGATTTGCAAGTAAGATAACAATTATGTATGAATTTAACTGAATCTTCTTCTTCTTAGTGTCTCGTTTATTAACTGGTCAAACACCATCTCAATATGATATGTATCAATCTGCAGCAGCTGCATCATCAATGATGGTCGATCCATTGAAATCAGCCTATCATCCATTTGCGTTTGCGCCCAAACGTAAACGTCGAGTTCTATTTACTCAACAACAAGTCATGGAATTAGAGAAACGTTTCGATAAAAATCGTTATTTAAATGCTCAAGATCGTGATCAATTAGCGCATGCATTGAATCTATCATCGACACAAGTTAAAATCTGGTTTCAAAATCACCGATATAAAACCAAAAAAGCATCGAAAGAAAAAGGTGGAACAAGTTGCGCCGACAGCGGCGATGAACAATCCAACCCAGGCAATCTTTCTCAACAACATCATTCGAATATGTATCATTCTCAAGTACCCCTACCCGGTACACATCAACGACTTCATCATGCGCATCCTTTGCATCATCATCCGCCTCTTCATTTACTTAAACACGAACCACGTTAATGTCTAATTGGAACCTACAATACACAAAGACTTCCTCATTCTCATGACTATTCTATTTTGATTCATTCATTTCTTCTTCTTCTTCTTCTTCGTTTTCGTTTTTTTTGTCGTGCAATTTCTTCTTATTGTGTTTTGGCCAATTGTTTTTTTTAGAAGAGAAAAAAAAGAGATTTTGTCTTTATCCGAATTTGCCGTCTTCGATATGACTAATTCTATTTGCATGTTAAATTTAATCATCATCGTTCGAGACCAGAACGAAGCCACTCTCGATGTCAAATTGAAGTGGTGGACGCAGCTGGATTGAGAGACAACAAGTGGATGAAATGTTGGCACAACGACTAACCAGAATATAAGAGCAAAAAAAATGTCATCGGTTTCTTTTTTTTTGTTGGCTGCTCGCTCTCTGTCAATATTTGCATAAGATAGAGTCGATACACACACACATACACATGCAATAAGCAATGATATTCGAAATAAATCACTGATGTAATAGTTTGTTAGCACGTGTTAATCATAATTGAAAGATGCAGGAATATGTTTTCTCAATGATGATGCTTTTGCATTTGCTTTGATGGAATTAATTGAAAGCTTTCTTATTTTAGTTTTTCTTTTTTGTTGTCTTGTGCTCGTTTGAATTCAATACATTTGGCGTATACCTGATTGCCGAAGGCATTCTCTCATTTATAGAGGAAAAAAGACAAAGAAGCACTTAAGAATAGAAGTAAACTTTATTGAAAAGAAGAAAAAAGTCAAACAGCAATTAGTACGAGAAGAAAATATACACGTACGAATCATTCGTTGTTCACAGTTTTGTTTGTTGTTACAAATTTCCTAAGCGTCAATTGATTATGCAAGTATATTTATATACATCGATAGGTAGGTGGCATTATTTGCTCAGAATCGAATTGATCTGATTTACCTATATTCAGCGTGTGTTTATGAACGTAATTGTCTCGAGTTGTATAAATTTTGTCGTCCTATCGTGATAATTGAAGCTAGTTTCGAATCTTATCCAATAGAAATACGTTCGTTTTCTTTAGTTTTAGCTTGTTTCTAATAAGAAAAAAAAAGCAATCGATTCAAGTAGCTACTTGTTAAATATATTTCGTCTATTTGAATGATGTAATCGTTGTGCACACGTGTGCTGAGGATTGATGCTAAGCCATTCGCAAAATATCGCGCACTCAATAGGTGGTCAACTAAAGTGAAAAAGAAAAGTGGCGTCCAACATATTTCTTCTATCATCAAATAAATGCTGACATTCAACGAAAAGACGATGATTTCAGGAAATGGATTTGTTTGATTTCAACAAAAAAAGACAACAAGTGGGCGGATTTCAATGAAATACATGTCACATCAGAGAAACAACGCATATACGTATCTTCTAATTAATTTCAAGAACATGCATACAAATATTTCTTAAAGAAACAAACATTTATATTTATTAATTGAAAATAAGTTCATTTAACCGAAGAAAAAAAAACCTAAAACAAATAGCATTCGTTGATCATTGTACGTAGATGTTATCTTGCTTATTAAACGATTAGAGAATCCATCATCATTTCGACAAGTACCATCTTATTGATCGATGTTTATTTCTCGATATGTATATATAATTAGTTGTTCGATGAATAAATACGTGAACGTTATAAGAGTACTCTTCTCACCTGTTCAGACTAAATACTCAACTGATTTCAATATATGAGAATAAGATAAATAATCAAACATCAGGTGAATCGATATTCAAAAACAAGAAGAACGACGACAACGACAACGTTCTTCGTTCTGGAAAACAAATTTCGTTTTCTCTGCTCTATTCTATTCAATTCAGCAAATTTCTAATTAGCAATTTCTCGTTTTGTTGCCTGTGGAATTTTCAAGTACGACCACTCGACAACATAGTGCCTGTGTGTATGTGCATGTATGCCGAATGGAGACAGATGATAATGATTTTTTTGTTAGTTCTTTACAACGTTCGGTTTCTTTATTTCCTTCGTCATGATAGATTTTGATTGGTTCGTACACTATCGGAAATTTCACTTCCGATCTATAGATGTGCGCCTTCTGCTCAATTACACGCGCGCGTCTAACAAACATTTGTTGCTTACGTCAGATATTCTTATTCTTTACTTAAAAGCAAGTAGGCCGATAATGGACATGGCATTATTAAAATATACTCAAGCTGAAAAAGAAAAAGAAAGACAGAAAGGTCCTTCAACATCACCTGTGCAGATTTTTTTCTTCGATAATTAAAATGAATAGACAGAAACAAAACAAAAATGAAGCTAACTTGTTATGTTCAATTTTACGATAAAATGATTTTTCACTAACTCTCTTGTGAATAATAATTAGACTCAATTCGATGCAATTCTTACATGAATGTGCAAATATGTATGAAACTCAATGACATCGTGCTGATTAAAATGAGAAACATGTGAATATTTCGATTTCATCATAAACAGCTCATTAACAAATAAGTGAATAGGATTCATTTATATTATCATCGATAGAGTAGTTTTCGAGATAACGATTTACATATAAAAGATATAACATCGAGATTTTCTTTTCAAACAATTGAATTATCTCGAATCTTGCAAAAAGAAAAGAAAATACGAAAAACTACCAATGAAAGAACTGCAAAATAAATATTCATTGGTGGAAAATAAAATGAACATAGCAGCTCTCTCGTGCTTTTTCCTCCTCCTTCTTCTTCGCTCGTTCTTTGTCTTGTCTGTTTAATAATCTACCACTTTGTCGTTGAGAGAAAAAAAAACGCAACACCATCCAAGAAAAGTACTTCTTATATTCATCATCATCATTGTAGAAGACACTTCGAATCTGTTGAGTGCGTCAACTTCAAACGACGAAATCTCGAAGAAAAAAAAAAGAGATTCTTTCGACTATAACTCTTATTACTATTGCTGTTGTTTCTTCGTCAACGTTTTTCTTTCTCTTACTTAAAAAAACACATCATCTTCTGTGCACTATTAGGAGTGAAGTGTGTTTCTCAGGCTGCTTTACATACACATATGTACAATATCTATTGAAATTTGTTATTTTTCTTCTTTCAACAACTTATTTATTTATGGTACTTAAAGAAAAGACGAACAAAAAAGCAAAAAGCGATTAATAATTTTTATGTATATGTATATATATAGAAACATACTTTAACTCAATCGAAAAGAGAAAAAAAAAGGACCGGCACATCCGTCATTGTCGATCACGAACTTCTTCTTCTTCGTCTTCTCTTCTTTCTTTTTTATTTCTCCTTGTGCTGCTGTTGTTGTTGTGTGTGTACTCTGGTTAGTTTTGATTGAATGAGCCACTCGTAAGACAACACAAAAAAAAAACGAAGAAAATTTCTACTTCACTTTATTCAACATGGCAAAACAGGAACAAATCGATGCTCTTGCTTACTACACTAATCAGTAAGTACTCTTTGTATCTATTTCAACTCGAAATAAAAAAGGAATCAAAATCGTTAGATTTTTTTTTCCTTTCCGAAAAAAAAGAAATTAAAAAGAAAATCTTTTTCTTCTTCAAAGATTTTTCTTCATGCTACTTTATTAAAATCAATTTGTTTTTCAAGTATAATTCAAGAAAAAAAAAGAAACGAGACAGAGAGAATATCTACTTTTTAAACTTGAAAAAATACTTTCATTTTTTTCCTTCGACTAAATATATGCTTATATTTAGTCAACTTAAACGAAGTTCAACACCCTCATCAATGGTACCACCAACAACGTCCGCCGGTACAAATGGTATGCCGTTCAGTGTCACTGATATTCTTCAACCGTTAGATATCGATGCATCGAATTCCTATAAACGTTCACTTGAAATGGCACATGCTTTAGCATCATCATCATCCACATCCGTCTACAATTCTCAACGTCCATCGACAAGTGTTACACCAGCAAGTCTTTGCAATCCAACATTTGGTCCAACGTCCGTACATAATAATTACTATGCTCCAACGGCAACTTCAACATCAGCATTTTCACCTAATAATCAATATTATGATTACAATAGTTCATTACAAACAAATGCAAATTCATCGAATGTTACCGGACAATATTCGCCAAGTTCATGTTGGTACGGTCCAGCAGCAAGTATGTCTTCGTTAGGTTTTTCTTTTTCGATGTATGACTATGATCTTCTATTCTAGTGTCTCGATATTTAGTTGGTTCATCATCGGGAGTTGATAGTGCAGCTCTAGCAGCGAGTGTCTACGGGCATCATCAAGATCCAATGATGAAATCAGCCTATGCACAATTTCCATTTGTTTCACAAAAACGTAAACGTCGAATTTTATTTAATCAAGGACAAATCTATGAACTTGAACGACGATTTAAACAACAGAAATATTTAAGTGCACCCGAACGAGAAAATCTCGCTAATATTCTTCAATTAACACCAACACAGGTAGATTATTTTTATCGATTAAATTGAACTAAAAATCGATGTTGTTGTTCGTTAGGTTAAAATTTGGTTTCAAAATCATCGTTATAAAACAAAAAAACAAGCGAAAGAACGTGAAAAACTCGAAGCTAAACAATATCGAAAAGATCACCATCATCATCATCACCATCCACAACCGCCGTATCCTCAACAGCAGGCACAATCTCATCAATTCAGATAGATTCTTCGAATAAACTCATGTCCCGTGCAATAGGCAGTGCATATCGTTTATCGATTTGCTTTGCACCGGTGGGACAAATTTTTACAAACAAAAAAAAATAGTTCGATGATGAAAGAAATATCCTAAAATTCACAGTGATGTTTGTTTTCTCTTTTTTTTTGTGTCGATTAATTTGACCTATTTCATTCATTCGGAAAAATAAAGGCGTTTAAATAAATATGTGATTATAGCAAAAAATAGTTTTCTTCGAGTATTTCCGGATAATTATAAGTCGAGAAAATAACGAACTTTAATAAACATCCAACGTACATTATGATAGGTTTGTTTTTCCATGAAAAGATCTTCGTCGTTATCAGATATGATCTTTTATTTTTTAGTGTTTTATTATTCTTACACAGTAATGTACTTTTCTGTAGTAGAGATAACAAAAAAGGACAAACTTTACAATTATATACTCTACTCTATCATAAAAGACAAGAAAAACAGTGAGCACATTTGACTTTTCTTTTCGAGAAAGTATCAAGAGTTTTTGTCTGATGACATCTATCGAGAGAATTACTCATTCTTCCTCCTTATCCCTATCGGTCAACTGTAGTATGTTGACCGAAGTGAATGTATAGAAAAAGAATAAAAAAAAAAGGAACAATACTAAACTTCGACCTATGTATGAAGAAAAATTCACTAATCGAACGCGCACAGGTGAGATAAAGACACGTACCGGCCGCACAATGTAGAACAAAAAAAAAGATCGACGCCTTTTTTTTCTTCATTCGTTGTAAGAATCTAATCTCAATCATAGACACCTCTCATGAACAAACGTGCTAGGATTGCATTTTTTTTGTTCATATTTCTTCGAAAAAGAGAGAGAGAACAAAGAATTTTTTTATTTGCTTTGCATACGCAATTATAGTACGTATATATATATATAAATATGTGTATTTGTGTTCAGATTATTTCAAAAAAAAATCGATAGGAATGAATCGTTTGTTGGGCAATAGACGTCGAGCATCGTTCGATGTCAATCAACGACCGTTAACATACAAAGTTCACTATCTTGGCAATGTCACAACATCGTTGACACGTGGTGATGGTTGTGCTGATCGTCCAGCTAAGATTCTTTGGGATATGCATGTGAAAAACGAAGGACGTTTAGGACGTAAACTTCTGCTGACAATTACAAATAGTGGTTTACAAGCTGAGAATTACAAGAAAACAGATTCGAATACGAATGATGTGACACTCTATTGTACAAATCGCATATCCTATTATCTCGTTGCTAATAAATTCAATTCCAAAATGTTTATTTGGGTTTATCGACATGTAAATATTCGTTCAGGTTTAACAACTGAGGTAACTTGTCGTTTGTTTTTCCTTCTTCGTTTTTCGTATATTTTTGTCGATTTAGCTTCGTTGTCATGCGTGTTTATGTTCGAATGAAACCGATGCTAAATCACTTGTTGATCTACTTCATCAACATGTTCAAGAATCATTACGTGAATATGTTCGAGAAAAGTATCGTCGACAAATAAGTCGATTGGCAACAAGCAATTCATCGACACAAATCGATCGAGTTCTCAATGAACCACCGAAACGTTTACTAACGCGAAGTCAAGCATCCAATTATCGGCCGTCATTAGCTCGTTCAATGTCAAATATCGGTCTTGGTCGTATGGACGACATCGAAGAAGATGAGGACGAATTCATTGATAGTGAAACACAAACAACTTTATCATCAACGTCAACAGTATCATCATCGTCAATTGATTTAATAACAACAAAATTAACCGACAAACCGAATAGATTATATGCACATGCACTATCTGACATACTTTAAGCAAAAAAACAACAGAAGTAGATCACATATTAAACAATCTCATTATCCGATGTCGAATCAACATGAACAAATAATTTAATCGAAGAGAAGAAGAAGAGAAAAAACGAACGTTTGAACAACTGACATTTTACATACACTGATCAAATAGTAAAAAGTGATGAAAATGAATTGAAGCATTCGTTCATTTTCATCTTGTTCTTTCCTTCATCATGTAATGCATACACACACACACGTATATATCCTCAATAAACACTCGTTGAATTCGAGGATGGATGTGAACGCCCATAAGTTTTTTTCTTTCTTCTTATTCTCCTCCTCTTTTTCATGTTACCTATACTCGATTTCAGTTTACTATTTCTTTTGATCACGAAACGAGTAAAAATCGTGTACATATATTTTATTTTTCTTCTCTTGCAATTATTCTAGAAGAAGAATTATGCAAGGAACTTATCGATATCCCGATGGTTCAGAGTATACAGGTAGACAGACGAGAAGAAGCACAAGCGAACTTAGTTTCATTTTATTTTTGTTTTGTTTTAAAAAAGGCGAATGGAATGAAGACGGCCAACGGCATGGTCTTGGTCAATTGATCTTCTCCGATCAAGCGAAATATCGTGGCCGATTTGAAAATGGTCTTTTCTCAGGTCTCGGTTCGATTACCTATCCCGATGGATCGAAGTACAATATCGTTTGAAAATATTCTCTCGATGATTTTTCAATCTTTTTCAGATATGATGGTGAATTTGGTCAAGGCCGTTATCATGGTCTAGGCGTATTTACACGTTGTGATGGAATGAAATATGAAGGACAATTATCGGAAGGCAAAATTCTCGGCTTAGGTCTGCTAACATTTGCTGATGGTTCACATGGTCTACCACGAAATGAAGGACATTTTGAAAATAATAAATTAATTCGACGCGAGAAATGTTCGGATATAATTCGAAAGGCTGTTGCGTGTGCTGAACGTGCGAAATCTCAACAAATCTGATCATTTTTATTCTTCTTCCTATTATTATTATTATTTCTCGTGCAATAAATATAATCAATATCATTACTGTCCCTATTGAGTACTAACGACTCAATCATGCGTCAAGAATCTCAATCGATTGTTGATTGGAGAATCTCAATGTATCGTTTTTCTTTTGCTCTCGTGTTTTAATAAACAAAAACAATTGATTACTGTAACTATACACACACACACTAATTGATCGAGAGTCTGATTTGATTTTGATCGAATGTCAACAATACGTGATCGACATGATAGAGAAATTCAAAGTCCAATTAATCGAACACCAAACGAAGAAAAAGATCTATTGACTCGAGCAGATTTTATTGAACGCTTGTTGATAGGTAATAAATAACCTTTGATTTCATTTTTTTTTCCTTTTTTTCTCTTGCTACTCGAATACGCCATGAACACAAGGTTGTTGCGTATCGATTTTTTTCATCTATGATATATTGAAGAAGAAAAAAAACGACAGTGAGAAGGACTGTTCTTTGTTTGAGAATATAATGTTATCGGTTGAATCGAAAGTGTCTTCGAATTGTTGTTTAGAAACAGCTAATATAAAAAGTAAACGACGAAATTCTCATGCAAGTAATGGTACTCATCGATCGTAAGTCAACAATTTGATTCGATAGGATCGAAAAAAGAAATCAAATGTCTTTGTTTTTGTCTTTTTAAAAAGAGAACATATTGATAAATTACTTCAAGATGAAAATAATGATTGGTTTTTCGAGAAGATCTTAGAGAAATTCGATGATCTTCGTTCGAAACGAACTCTTCCTCATTCGTCGTCGTAAGAATTACTGTTTTCTATTCATTTCTATTCGAAATCTTCGAGCTTTTTAGTTATCATCAATTCGATAATACGCCTGAGTACGGTGTCGAACGTATCATCGAACGACGTTACTATATTCGAAAGCCTCGATCAGTTCCAAAACGTGATCAAATAACATCGACAAGTGATTTAATCGAAACTCAACGAAAGTATCGACAGCATTCAAGTGTATCGAACGCATCCGAACATCATCGATCGTGTTCACAATGTTCATCAAGGGCAACGCCAACATTTGTCGAAGATTTTCGCGAACAATCGGATACACTTCGACATGAAATAACCTATCTTAAAAATGAAATTGAACTATTACAAAAATCTCAACGAGAATTTTTTCAAAAATTACAAAATCATTTCGACATTAAAACAACTGCGACAAATAAACAACAACAACAACAACAATTTAGTAGTGATCGTTTTGTGAATAGATTTCGAAATCATTGTTTTTATTTAGATCCACCAGCGATCTCTCCACCACAGTCTTCATCAACAGAAACCGTCTCCGAGTTACCTGTACGTTTAACTACGAAATCGAAATCTCGATCAATGTCAACGGAATCTCAAGTATCATCTGCATCGAGCATAGCATCAACAATAAAACAACCTGTTAAACCACCAGTAATTTGAAAATATGTTTTTCTTTTTTATGATAAAAACGACTTCTTTTGTTACGTATAGTCATCGAATGCATCGACTATCACTCAATTTACAGCAACAAAAAATCCTTCAATACCACAAGCGCCCACACTCAATTCGAAAGCTTCATCTGTCATATCAACTCCGTCGAAATCGACATCAATCACAGAGTTTTCTACAACAATAAGAAATCAACCATCAATTTCGAAATCATCACCACCAATAACTGAACTTTCCGTAACAACAATTCCTCAAGCACCACCATTAAACTTGAAACCACAGATCTCACCCTTACAGTCGGAATCTTCATCTCCCATCTCAGGTCATATGCCCTCTAACCCATCAACACCTTTAACTCAGGACATGGTGACATCGAAACCTCCGTCTATACCTCAAACATTACTTCTCGAATCGGTTGCGTCAGTAAAATCAACTGTTGCTCATTCACGAACACCTTCAATCATATCGAGAACCGCATCATCAATTACACCTGCATTTGTACACGCACCTATTTATGAAAAAGAATTAGTTCATCAACGTGTAATTTCACCACGTTCACAAATGATTGCTTCATCATCATATATACTCGAATCTTTATCAGAATCATCATCATCTTCTTCATCAACATCATCGTCCGGATCAAACAGTCCCGAACTTCATCCACCTCGAATACAACAAGTTGCTCAAGTCTTTTTCTTCGTTTTTATTTATTTATTTTTTCTTGTTTTTCTAGCCTCCTTCAACATCATTACTCGATTCTGAACTCAAAGATCTGGTTCATTATAGTTCACACTTAGAAATCACAGGTTTTCCAGCATCAAAACCAAAATTTCAACCAATATCATCCATTCCTCTCGATCAATATATTACACAAGTTGCATCAACGACATTGAATCAGAGGAGACAATTAGATAAATATGATCTCGAAATCAAACCACGAGAAATTCTCACATCAAGTGCACCATTACTTATGCCACCACTAGACATTTTACCCTAATTAACAACTTCTTTTTCTTCATCATTAACTATTCTTGAATTAGATATTGATTTTTGCGTCTCATCTTTTCATATATATTACTTGAATAATTACTAGAGTCTCGTCTTCGTCATCTATCGATTATCATACAGCTGAAAATGTCAATATATAGTGTATATATACATATCGACTAATTCAAGCATATCATATGACATTGATTGAAACATTAAGATTAGGAACATAATCTTCTTTCGATGCTATTCCGAGAATACACACGTGTAGCGTAATGTAGTATAGATGAGAAGAAGACGAAGAAACAAGAAAGAATAGTACTAAACGAACACATAAATATCCTCTAATGATGATTGAATGGACGTATATCGATCTGATGTTGTCGTTGACAAACGACGAGCGATCTGTCAATTAACAATTTTCTACGTCGTTCTTTTTCTCTTCTTATCTAGAGCATAAAAAAAAGTGATTCATAATTATTGTGTAAAAAGAAGGAAAAAAAAAACTTTGTCTTAAAATAAATCTGTTCGTCAGTAGTCGAATACCGTTTGCTTGATTGACTATTTTCTTTAATCTAGATAAATAAACTCATTTAACTCCAACGATGCTAGTTAGAATGACGTATCCAGCTGTCTTCAACTTTCCTATTAATGTTCCGTTAATAAGTATCTTGATTAGATAATTCTCTTGCTTGAAAAACAGAACCTTGATATTGAAGATTGATTTTCTTGAACACAAAAAAAAAGAATAATAAAAAGAAGAAACTTCTTTTGTTTTATTTGCTCGTAAGTTTTCTTCTTCTTCTCAACCGAAGATTAATTTATCCCGAGGAAAAATAACTTGTGGGGGTTTTTTTGCCCTACAAAAGTTTGCAACGTTTGGCACGGTGATATGTCATCACCTATCCACTTCGTAGTGTAGTAGAAACGAGAGAAACGGCAAAAGAACATTGTTGTAGCTGTATAGCCTCGCCCAAAAAAAGACATGCATAAACAAATTTCTCTGTAGATTCTCTGGGATAGAACGGGACACGTAATTAAAGAGCGATTTCTCTAATCTAAGAAAGAAAGGAAACAGAGAGAGAGAGAGAAAGAAGAAGAAGAAAAATAGATTGTACAGATAATGTTCGATCATTAACTATAGCAAAAAAAAGAAAGAGTTTCAGTTGTCGACGACATAAAACGGCTTACACCGATAACAAGTACAGTAATAATATCTTTAACCTCCAACAATAAAACAAAGTCGTCCATTTCTCATCGAACAAATCGACTCATGGGCATTCTTACAGGTCGAGCTGAAGGCATACGAGTTGTAACACTCGCTGAATATGCATTTGTTGGTGCACTAACTGATTATGCCAAAGGTATGTCAACACGATCGCTACCGCCCATCGATACATACACACTTGAATTCGAAAAATTCGATCAATTATACGGTCAGCCAATTCAACATGAAGAACCACATTTTCATTATATGCAAACAGGTAAAGGTGGTCAGATAATGGACCAAAAAACGCACAGATTAGTTCCGGCACCTGAACCAAGACGTCCAAAAATCGGTCAATTATATTTAGCTTTGCTTGATGAACCTCATCAAATCAAAGAACTTGTAGAAATTGCCGAAGAAGATATCGAGTCATTACGTCAAACTGTTGCTGAACACAAAACGCATTAGAAAATCGAACCAGACTGCATAAGAAAAATATCATCATCATCATTTTATTATTATTATTATTATTTACTCTGTTTGTTAACCTCCCAGATTTTTTTTTCTTGAAATAAAAAAGCAGATTCTCTACGTCTACATTTTTGTCAAATGTTTATTAATTATTTAAGAAAAACAACAAATGAAAAAAGAATTTTAACAAAAAATAAGATCAATAGAAAGATCACAAATTTTTCCACTGTCGTCGATCGAATGGAAAATGTCCGTTGACGAATTGGAATTGATACATATTCACAATGATATTTTTCACATGAATTACTTGTTTTTCGAGCGCCCAATGGACACGAAATGAATCTCGTCGGTAGACTTGTTTGTTCATCACGATTCATACACAACCAAAATTCTTCTAATTCACATTTCGAATTACAATTGATGATCGCTGTTTGATTGAAGATCTGTTCGAGATATTTGACACCGAGTTTCTCGCCGGCATACCGTTGAATATACTAAAGTAAATAATATGCGGAATGTCGAAAATCGTTAGATAGGAATGTTAAAAATATGAGATGATTACTTCATATATTAAACTACCCGGTCGAGTTACAAATTCAGTAAGATCAAGCATAAATTCGAGATAAGTCGAAATATTATGTCGAAATATTGATGAACAACATGAACCTATAAAATATTCAAATGAGTTCTTTTTTTGATTGGTTTTTCTTTTATTCTTATTAACCATGTTTTGTCCATTCGTGATTGATGAATAGATTGTATCGATTGAGATAGCCTGGTGCGAAGATTTTTAATCGTTCTTTAACCGGCTGAAGTATGTCAATAGAATTGACTAGACATTTGTTAATATTCTCACTCGCTAAACATAATTCATAATTTCCTTGAGTAAAACTATTCAACGATATGTTTTTCCATGGACATAAATCTCCATCAATATGACATTTCGACCAATCAAAGCGTGTTGTCGAACAAAATTGTGGCCAACCTTGATAATTTCCATCCGTTGAAAACGTAGGCCAAAGACCGTGCAAAACAAAACGTTCACTACCAATTTGTCCAACATTCGTATAGATTGAACAGAAATAACGAAGAAGATCACGAGATTCATTGAAATACGATGGACAACTCGATGGTGGCCAATATAAACTAAGAGTATAGTAGGAAAAATAATTTTCATCAACACCGGTTAGACCACCATTGAATTCGAATGGTGATTGTTGTTGTTTGGGTCCAGATGATTTACAAAATTCATCACCTATGACGAAAGAATAGTCATTCGTTTGACAACAAAAAGAAACGGTAAAACCTGTTTTAATCTGACAACGTTTATTCGTATATCCACATAGGCCAATTGTTTTCTTATCAAAATGGCAAAGACTTTCTGTCGTTTGATTTAAACACCAATAATTCGGTCCTTGAAAACATGAATCACTAGTCGAATATTTGATTAAGAAAATAACAAGCAAAAATCGCATCGTTTAAATACGATAAATTATTGTTGACATTATTTGTACTATTTTATTTTTAACACAGAGGGAAAAATAATAACAGATGTTTCGTAATTACAATCAAATAAATAATAAGGACAGGTGCTTGTAAAGATTGATCATCTTCTTTCTTTTTTTTGTATTGTTCTGTCCAACCGTCATGTAAGCGTAAACGCTCTCTGACTCATCATCGAGAGACTTTCAAGTGCGCCATCTTTCTCGCAAAATGATAATCGAGTACGAAAAAAATAAACGAACGGAATTCTTGTTTTAAAATATTCTTTTTTTCGATTTTCAGTTGAAAATTGACGTTGAATTCAATGTTTTTTTTTCTCGTGTGAACAAATCTTTTCGAATTGCATAACTCGACGCCTCTACGATGAAGTTTTGTTAAACACAAACAACATCAGACTGACAAGATGGCGAAAAGAGAAAAATCTCTCTCTGCTTCGTTTCGATATATTACATATATATATATTTTTCAATAAAAAGAGAGAAAATGAGAACGAGCGAACAAGAGAGAGAGAGCGAGCGAGCGAGAGAGAGAGAGAGATAGATCAGACAAGCCAGCTAAGTGAGGTCTTGGAAATGAGTCACTGAAAAATTGTTCTCTCGTTTTTTTTTCGTATTCTATAATTTTGACCTTGTCCGGTATTGAAAAAGAGAAATGAGGTTCAGGAGTTCAAATAAAACCTAAACGTCAACTATTTTCGATATAAGAAAGCAAAAAGAAAACAAAAAACTAAACACATAATACATTTTTTTTTACAAATGTTTCCAATTTATTGAAAGAAAACAGTCGAAAATATGACGATTGTCATACCTCATTTAACTCGTATTGTTTTCATTTCTAGATGAAATAAGATTTATCATCAAGTGGACAAAAGAAATCTTTATATTCGTGTTCGATTTCGTATTAAATGATTTTTTCATTGTAGGATTCGTTTGATTTAAATATTTTGAAAATGAAATCAACTTTGAAGTTTTTCTTCTAGCGACCTTCATAAATATGAGTCAAGGTCGATCAATTATCGACATTATTAAGTATGAAAATGAATCTTTTGCAACAGCAAACAACTATCAAATCATTTTTATTCTCTAGAGATCCAGCTGCACTCGAATCATTTCTTCGTGGATCATCGAAATCGGTAGACTTTCAAGATGATTTATTAAATCATTTCGAATTGTTTGTCTATTTTCAGTCAACAGATTCGTCGAATTCTCAACGTTCATCAGCTGATTCCAATCGAACGACACCAACTAATATCTACAATCAAAATACAACTAACAATACGAATGTACAAATAACACAGAATACATTCAATTTCAATACGAATCCATCGCTATTAAATCCTTCGACACAACAGAATCTTCTTGCCAATGACTCGACACGTGTTGTAAATCAAACCGTCGGTCAACAAACGAATGTCAATGTAATTCTAAATCAAACAGTTATTCAACAATCACCAACTAATTCAACTCCAACAGCAACAACTACAACAACAACAACAACGGGACCGAATCAACAGCAAATGGTCGCGATTAATATCAATGGAAATCAAACATTGATTCCATTGAATATGTTTACGAAGTTACTACAACAGAAATATTCGAATACATCTCCAGCAACAACAGTTGCAACAAATAATTCGAATCAACCGAATGGTTCGACGACGAATCGTGAGCGAACTTTTGTTGTTTTTAAATAAACAAATCGAATTTTCTCTAGAAACCGGGTCGATTCTCGTACCGAATTCGTCTCCAGTCGGTGCCACCACACTACGACTTGTTCGACCAACGACTAGTCCAACAACAAAGTATTCCATTTCGTATTTTCATTTATTTTTTATTCGAATATATATAATCTAGTCTAATGACAATCAATAGTGGGCAACGTTTATCAACTCCAATTCTATCCAAACCTCAAACCGGTAATATTATCGTTCAAGTAACAAACAACGATAATGTACAAACAAAAATACTCGATAAAACTTCGTCGACAACGAACAGTGATCTAACAACTCAATTAATGCAAGATCTTCAAGTCAATGGCAAAGGTAGATCGATAGTTTTTGCTTTGTTTTTGCAATCGATAACGAAATGATTGTTGTGTGTCTATCGAAGATCCCGAAAAGCAAATAGCTCTGATCGATACGTATCTATCTCGTATGCAATCATCGACGGAAAAAGATTTAGAATTTTCCAAACGTATCATTCGTTATCGTGAAACACTTTCACAATCAGTCGAACAAGCACGCATCAATGGTCAACATCGACAACGTTTACTTGATCAATCGACAACATTGAATACACTTTCATCGAGTCCGGCGATTAAACGAGAACTTAACACAACTGTACAGACAACAACAATACCAGTAGCATCAATATCAGCCGCCGTTGCAGCAGCAACAACAACGACATCAACGGCAACGGCAATTTCTTCCCAACAATCGAAGCCCACTGGTACAACATTGATTCAATTGCCATTAGCAAAACAAGATGAATTATTGAATGCAGTATTAAAAAAACTTCGACATGTCAATTTGCCTGATTTACAAGTTCGAATAGACGTTCGATTTGCTTTGTTTTTTTTTGCAGTTTTTTGAATAATAGAATCAAGGAATTCTTCCGATGGAATTATCGTTCGAACAAAAATTACAAATTCAAAAGTTAGACATGCAAATCGCTGCATTACCTCTCGATAAACAGCAACAATTCGCTCGTGGACAACGAGAATTAGTACCGAAATATCTCGCGAAAAATGCGGCTAGTGGTTTGAATACGACAACGACATTAACAGTGGTTTGTTTCGACATTCGAATCGATCATTCATTTGTTTTTGCTTTTGTTTCATCTAGAATCCTCGAACAAAAATTCTTCTTGGTGCTCCACCAACTTCGACAGGCAATATCAATACGAATGCCAAGCAATCTCTACGTATATCAAGTGCTGATTTGTATGTGAAAATCGATGAATTAAGAATGAAACACTCTCATGTTTGTTTTTTTGTAGAATCGGACAACAATTACGTAAAGAACAAACTTATGTACTCAAACCAGATTTTAAAAGTCGATTTTTAACACGCGGTGATGCGATTAAACGTTTGACACGTTATCATGTTTTGACGAAGCCAGCGGCGCCTGTCTACGAACCAACCGAAGACGAATGTCAACAATGTAGATACTGAACGAAAAAAAAAATGCGAATAATAAAATCTTTATTCGATTATTTTTCTAGTCGATGAATCATTCGAAATCGAAGCTCGACGTTTGCTGAATACAAGCGAACGTATCAACGAATCCATATCTCGATTTACTGTTGCCAATGATCAAGTACAGTTTTTCGTGCAAACAAAAATAATAACAAAATATTCATTTTCTTCGTCTGTTCTTCTAGTTAAACAATGATTCGTATGACAAATATTTATTTGAAAAAATGCGACTCGATGATCTACGTGAACAGTTCGAAAAAGAAAAGACAGACTTCGAAATACGTAAAAAACGTGCGCTAGACATTGATAGTACGACGATTGCATCGAATTTTGTGCACAAATATTCAAGATTTTTGTCTTTTTTCAATTTAGACCGACCTCAAGCAGTTTCCCTTCCTTCGGATCAAATCTCTCCTCTTCCATCATCGTCAACTTATGATTTCCTTCCGAATAACCTTGCACCAGCGATGTCTGAGGCAGATTATAATGATCTATTTCATAGTGATCCTATAACCGATGAACCCATACGAAGTACAGATGAAACACAATTAGCAATTAATTCAATTGTCGATTGTGGCATGATGGATAGTGGTGTGACAACAAATACGATTGATATGTCCGATCCAGCGAATTTCTTTTTCGATGATTTAGATATTAATAATCCAGCGCAAGACGATGAAGCTTCGCGTGCCGTCCAAAATTTGCTCGGCTTTTCTTGATAAAAAACACAAACCACATTAAATTCTTTCCTCTCTCTCTCTTTCTTTTTTCGTCCCTTTTTTTTGTTCTTCTTTGTTGTTATTATTCCTATTTCTTCTAATATATATATATATCTATATATATTTCTATATTCTTGATCATCGCCTGTCGCATGTGTTTATTGCTTGGTTACGAAAAAAACAACTTTGATTTGTTCATTTCATTTCTTCTTTTTTTTTCTTTCTTCTCTCTCTCTTTTTTTTGTCTTCTCTTACTATTTTTCTACTACATTTCCCAATCGACTGATAAACTCAGGGATGTGTATGTTTTTTTCTCTCTCTCTTTCGTCTCTTTTTTTGTGCGTGTGCGTGTGTTCCTTTCTGGTGAACCGTTTCAATTTGGAAGAAAAAGCAAAAGAAGAAGAATTTCAATCAAAGTTCTTGTCTTTTATTTCAGAAAAAAAAAGAAACAAAGCGTTGTTACTGTTCTCCTCCTTCCCATTTCGAATAATGATTAGATAGATAATCTGTCTTGATCATTAGGATAATGATGAGTCGGATTAAATAACTGTATATTTAACCTTGATTACGTGATATTTTATTTTGAGGACAGAAAAAGAAATGAAAAATGACTTGAGTCAAGTTGCTCTATTGAACATCGTTCGTTGACAATTGAAAAAGACGATCGTTAATGTATAGATCATTATCATCTAAGCATGCACGCACACACACACACACACACATATTACACAAGTTTACATGTAGATTGATTTATAATGATAGACATTTCGTTTCAAATGGATTTACATGTAAACAAAGATTTTCAATACCACCTGTATGTGTTTGTTTAGAAAGATCTCCAACGATGATATCTTCCGAATCGAAATGCGTATCGGCATATGAATATTGTCGACAACGTATAAAACAGATACAACAAATAGTTAACCAAAGTATGACAACAATAAGTAGACCAAGAATAAATATTCCCATGATTTCTTCAATGTCATATGAATATGTTAATGAATGTCGTAACGATGGTTGTGTCGATGAATCTTCGTCATCGAGAATAAATGTTGAATTATTCGATGAACATTGATATGTTACATCGACTTGTTTCGAATGTAAGGATGATGATGATGATGAACATTCTAATGGGATAGATTTACCATAGAATTGACAAGGCGATTGAAAATCTGGACAAAAATTTGCTAATGATTTCGAATAGAGAGAAAAACAATGTTCATTTGAATAGTTCAATAATGTTAATGTTAAATGTTTTAAATGATATGGACAACGTATACGATAATGTTCATCATCAGTGTTAAGACGAATATGTCGAATGACAACAATCGATGAATGTTGTGGATTTAACAAGAATTTCGTTTGTACTTGAGAAAAAATGAAAAGAAAAACGATGTAAATGAACATTTGATTCGTTAATAATTAACTATGAAGAGTATATGAATATTGTAATGAGAGAAAAAGAAATGTTGAGTTTGATTGAAGCGAACACAAAAAAGAAAAAAAAACGAAGAAGAGAAAGAGAAGGAGAACATTAGGACAAGAGATGTTTTTTTTTCTCTCCCTCGGTTAGGAGATATCGGAGATGATGATAATGATGAGAATATTCGATATTATGTAATAAATTTATTTTCAACAAAAACAAAACAAAACAAAAATCGAACTATTCTTCTCCAGTTAAAATCGGTGCTAGTGGATAGATTTTCGTTTTCTTTGTTGATAATGTTGTATACGTTACATAACGTTGAAAATCTTCTTCATCATAATGAACATGTTGCAAATAGAGACCGTGAATATCAACTAATGGTTGATTAAGTTGTTGCTGTTGCTGTTGTTGCAATGGATTTAGTAGTTGTTCGAATTGCTCGAGTGTTAATTGTCCTTGACCGATTTGAATTAAACTTGTTGTTAGACGACGAACCATTTCATGAAGAAAATTTGTACATGTCAATTGTATAGCAAAACTATTCGATTTCGAAGAAAATAGACTATTGAATTGAGTTAACTGACAAGCCACAATACGATGTGTATCGTTCAGTAATCGACTAGCTTCAGGTGATGTAAATAATCGATAATCAATTAAACGATTATGTACCAATGAAATAGCTTTTTCAACAAGTGATAAAGAGATTGGCGAGGATATTAAAGTACTCAATGGTTGTTCGATAACAGTGATGGATGGATCAGTCTACAGAATGAAATGATTAAGTTATTTTATGTGTTGTTTTTTTCTTTGTTTTTACATGAAATCGATAGAGATAAGTACGTTGTTTAGCAGCTAGTTTGGGTTCGAATGCATCATGAACAAAACGTGCATCGAGCACACGTAATGTTCGTTTCGAATCGATGAGAATTCGATTAAGATTGTACTTGAACCAAGGTGTATTAAAATCTCCTGTGCCGAGTTTTTGTTTGCCCGGTAATTCGAAATCGATTGTCTAAATTTTTTTTTTGAAGAAAAACAAAACTGTTGAAAAGTAAAACAAGAAGAAAATCATACAGCTGCATTGCATAGCGAATGAACATTACAATCAGTATAAGTCGACAGAAGAATAGTCGGTCTTCGTGCTGGACAAAACTGAAGTATAGCTTTTTCGAGTATATCTTGAAGAAAATTTGTCGATGATTTTGTTTTATTCAAGGCTGAAAATGTGCCTTTAATGCTATATCCTCGATAGCAAAGAAAAACAAGAATTCGCATATCTAGAATATTGAATTTCTTTTAGATTTACACAGAAGAAATGAAAGTATTTCTTATTAGTTTGATTTGTTTAATTGCTTTGAACAATAGTCATGGATTCAAAGGTCCATTTCGTCGATTATTTCCAACAGTTCAACAAACACCATTAGATCCCAATGACGATCCTGGTCAACCACTTTTTCTCACATCCTATCTCGAAGAAGGAAGAATTGATGAAGCCAAAAATCTCAGGTGTCGTTTCGATTTTGAATCTCGATTTGTTCGAACACATATATTTCTTTTTCTAGTCGTGTCGAATTACTTCCCTACAAACAGCCATCATATTCCGGCTTTTTAACTGTGAACAATGATTACAATTCGAATCTCTTTTTCTGGTTTTTTCCAGCACAAAATGCTCATCAATCGGATACACCTATTCTTCTCTGGCTACAAGGTGGTCCCGGTGGTTCATCTCTATTCGGTTTATTTACTGAAATCGGTCCGATTTATATCGATGCCAATAATAACATTCAATTACGTGATGTAACATGGAATAAAAATTATCATTTGATATTCATCGACAATCCTGTTGGTACAGGCTTCAGTTTTACAGCTGATCCCAATGGTTACGCACGATCACAAGATGATGTTGCACGAGATCTTTACTCAGCTCTTACGCAATTCTTTCAAATCTATACGGAATATGCATCAAATCCGTTCTATGTCACCGGTGAAAGCTATGCCGGCAAATATGTTCCATCGATAACCTATAAGATTCATATTGAAAATCAAAAACCTGATGTTAAAGTTCGTATTAATCTCAAAGGCATGAGTATTGGTGATGGTTTAACCGATCCAATAAATCAATATAAATACGGTGATTTTCTCTATCAAATCGGTTTGATTGATCAATTTCAAAAGACTTATTTCGATCTGCAAACATCGCTCATGCGTTATGCTATCGAACAAGAACGATATATCGATGCATTTCATCTATTCGATGCACTCTTAAACGGTGATTTACTTAATACAACGTCATATTTTTATAATGTAACAGGCGTTAAAAACTATTTCAATTATTTATTAACTCAAGAACCTGAAGATCAAGGTTACTATGTTCGATTCATAACTCATCCTCAACGACGAAAACAAATTCATGTCGGTAATCTTTCCTATGGAAGTCAAAGTGATACTGTTGAAAAAATGTTAATGAACGATATCGTAAGAAGGAAAAAAAAACTAGAAACTATTTTGAACTTTTCGTTTAAACACGTAGATGCAAAGCATGGCTTGGAAAGTTGCAGCTCTCGCTAATGCTAACTATAGTATTTTAATCTACAACGGTCAGTTAGATATAATCATTGCTGTACCATTAACAATGGAATGGGTGAATGAATTGATTTGGTTCGGTACGAATGAACTTCGTCAATCGAATCGAACGGTTTGGAAAGTGTCTGACGACGATGCTGAAGTAGCTGGTTATATTAAAACAGCCAATAAAAATCGATTCTATCTCGCAACGATTCGAAATGCTGGTCATATGGTTCCCCATGATCAACCTCGAGCTATGCTCGATCTATTAGAAAAATTCTTTTCATCACAAACTTAAATCACTCTTAAAGCAAACAGAAAGAACATTAGCGAATTATCGCGTCGATTCGTCACATTTCTTTTTTTATATTATTATTATTATATTATTTGATTATTCTGTTTTTTTTTCTCTTCATAACAAAAAAAACAAAAAGTTCATCGTATATAAGCATAGAAATTCTGGAAACAAGAAACACTTGTCGAATATACAAATACATATATGAGAAAATTTTTTTGAAGTGTATCTTGAACAGCGATAATAAAGACTAGAAAATAGGCTCAGAGATAAAGAGAGAAGAAGAAAAGCAAGTTTGTTTTTAAACGTGATCGTCTGAATCAATGATATTATTATCATAAACACTGTTGTTCAACGACGGAGATGATTTAGCAGCTGCTAAATCGAATGAATCTTCCAAAAATTTCGATATCATATCGTACAAATATTCATATTGAGCCTAGGAAACAAAACAAAAACAAAAGTCTTTCAATTTTTAACACGAAGAATATTTACAAATGAAGTAATCATTGATATTCGTTGTCGTTGTAATGCACGTACACGTTGAAATATATCAACAGCATGTTCACTTTTCAATTGATCTAACAACATGACACACATGCAAAACAATGAACATGCTGGTCCACCATTTCTAAAATCACAAAAAAAAACGAACGATACTTTTTCAAATGAATGTTTGCTGGTTTTTACCCGCAATGAATGGTAATCAATCGATCATGATTCGTAGTTTTCTGTCGTTTATTAATATAGCCAATGAAATCGAATAAACTATTCGATAGGATCGTCGGTAGACATTGCTGAATATCGAATTCATCGTTTGTACTTATAGGCTGTAGATATTCGAAATGATAGATGGTCTTCGATAGGGCTTCGCGTGTATCAGTCAACGAAAATTCTCGTAGAAGAATTTTCTCTTGAAGATATTCTTTTTGAATGAGTTTTATCAATGTTGTTGAACCTATTTTCATGGCCGTATCAAAATCATTCGGATAGTAGATTGGACATTTCGGTGATGACTAAAAAACGAATAAAAATGTTTTGTGAATTTAATTTTCTTTGGTTTTACATCTTGAATTGTATGTAATTGAACAATACAATTCGAATCATGTTCGATAAACATTCGCCAAAATTCGTGAACTGTTTCGAGTAATGGATCTTGAGTGATGATAAATGAACATTCACGCGAATAACCCTGAAGAAAAGTTTGATTTTTCGAATGAGAGAAGAAAAACGAGAGATTTTACTTCGATAATTGAAGCGTTGATATATGGATGGCCAAGTATCCGACTGAGACAAACACGATTTCGATCATCTTGAAGAAAGAAAAAAAGAGTTGAATTTATTGTTTGTTTTTTGCGAGAAAACTTACAAGGTACGATCTGTGGATGTCGATTTCGATCGATATTATCGGGTAGATGTGCATCACGTTGAGAAGTATTTTCAACTGGTAATAAAGATAATTTCTATAGAAAAAAAAAACAAATCGATTTTCAATAAAAATCAATTCAATGAATTTTACATTATATTCAGCGAGTAGAAGAATCTGTTTGTTTTTCTTGAGATTAACATATGCCGATCGAAAATGATGCGCTTCAATTCGTGTATTACCATACAAATAATATTCCAATAATGAACGATAAATAAAAACATATTGTCTCTAGAGAAATGAAACGAAAAGGCAAATTTTTCGATAGATTATTCTCTCTCTCTCTCTTTTCATCGTACCACTGTTTGCACCATTAAACTTCGTTCTCGACGCATTTTTAAAACAAAATCATAGATATCAATTTTGCCTTCGTGTTCGATTTTGTCGATCATCGCATCAATAGCAATATAAGTTCCTGTTCGACCAACTCCGGCACTAAGATACAAACATTTAAAAAAATAAGAAAAATGCACATCGTCGAATCCCTACGTGCAATGTACAACAATTGGATATTGTTCAGGTTTCGTTTGTTCGTTAACTTCTTCGATTAAATGAAGTAATGAATGAGAATCATTAGGTACGTCCATGTCTTTCCATTGTGTGAAATGATATTGAATAATCAAACGTGTTTGCTGATCATCTGCATGAGAATTTATTGTTGACAGTGAAACAGCATCGTCGATGGGAGTCAATGAACCATCGTCATATAACTTTAAAAACAAAAATTCGATTTCATTCGAAGATAAAACGTTCGAAACATACTTTAGTTAAGTGAATATATCGTTTGATATAATCACCGACAGATACAACATCGAAACAAGTGACTCGATAATGGCCATAGGTTATTGTTTGACCTAGATCAGGCCAATATTGATGACATTTTGTCTATGAAAACAAACAAAACCGATGAGAATTACAAAAACACGGATTATTCATTTTACCATTCGTGATGCACCTTCGATGACATTTGTTAGCATAACAATTGATTTCAGTTTCAATTCCCACATCATACGCCAAAGATCTTCGCATGTATCTGGTTTAGGTCCTACGAACAAAAACAGAAATCATTCGAATTCGACAATTCCAATCGATTGCTCTACCTTGTGTAGCGATGAATTTATTCGGACATTTGTATCCGGAAATGTAATTTCCATTGATATAATCCGTTGCTGGATCATCGTTGATTAAATTGAGGATAACTCGTGTTGCATCGATAGGCAAAATATTGAGAAAACGATTTTTCGACGCAACGATCGATCGTGTCGCAGCTGTACACGATAGTTCATCGAAATTCGGAATATGTTTGAATTCAATTGCAAATGCTAGATCATCGAGCGAATGTTTTTGCATGTAGATATCGTATAATTTCTCGACAGAGAATTCATCGGGAATTGTAAATTTAGTGTGAATAGGTGAATGTGTTAATGGTGTATTATTCTGTGAGGTTTTATTCGATGATGATGATTGAATACAGGGTAATTTGAAATAATTGATACTTAGACGTCGTCTAAAAATCATTCGATCAATCGAGAATAGCGTAAAGAATGAACAAACAAGCAAACCTGAGTAGGAATGTGAAGATTAACGCAAGAAAAAGAAAACCACTAAAACTGCATATGAGAATAATGACAATGAGAGTTGTATTCGATGATGTGCTTTTTAATGTTGATGTTTGAGGAAAAACTGTTGTTGTTGTTGTTGATGATTCAGACGAGATTTCATCGGTTGTCGTTGCTGCGAGATCAATTTTCGATTTAATTCGAACAAAAAATGCTGAAGTTATGGCCGTTGTTGTCGTGGTTGTGGTTGTGGTTGTGGTTGTGGTTGATGTTCGATTTGGAACAATCGAACGTTGTCGATTGCCAATTAATTTCTTTAAAATTTCAATAGAATTCGATTTTTTCCACGAACGTATGGGACTAATCGTTCGATTGTTTTGCAATTGTCGATGATCATATTGTTGATTGAGAAGTTTATCGATTGGCAAAAGATGTTGTTCGCTCGTTGAATTCAAACATTGAACCGAATGTAGTGAAAAACAAAGTAAAAACAATGAGAATATCATTGCTAGTCGTTAAACATCCATTGACATTCTCTTTCTATCCAATCTAGAAGTATAAAGTAAACCAACTGAACATCAATATTATTCTATGCGAACAATTAACTCGACATAGGAGGATGAATATCAAATATAATAGGCTTACTAGCAACGATCAGTTTGTGTATACCGAAGAATAAACAACAACAACTACTACTGTGAGAGAGGATGAAGGCCAACAACAACTTGACCGAGTATACACATACACCTCGTCTCATTTATGCTCAACAAACGAGAGTAATTGCATCATCATGGTGATTTCTCTTTTTCCTTCGGATATATCAATTAGAACTTACCGCTGTGCGTTCGTATTTCTTTCTTTTCTTT